>Ga0307379_10001188_pt1 | contig 41665 bp, 35 predicted proteins | sample UN2MG_FD_202237 | JGI IMG/M metagenome (GOLD analysis project Ga0307379, IMG submission 202237) | Soil microbial communities from Risofladan, Vaasa, Finland - UN-2 | ecosystem: Environmental > Terrestrial > Soil > Coastal area > Acid sulfate soil | place: Finland: Risofladan, Vaasa | collected...
TACCATCGGACGCCGGCGTGGATTTGGCAAATCTTGATAGAGAAGGTTTTCGAGGCGTGGCACTCGACACATTGCGCAAAGGCGCGGCAAGAACTCTCGGTTTGATCCTGGTCGCTCTCCTCGTGGTGAGCTTTGCCGTTTGGGGCATCGCCGACATCTTCACGGGCTATGGCCAGCAGACTTTGATCCGCGTCGGCGATACCGACATCACTCCGCAAGACTACCAGCGGGCGCAGCAAGAGGTGCTGCGGTCCATGAGCCAGCAGGCCGGACGCAGCATGAGCTTGCAGGAAGCCCGTGCGGCCGGTCTCGATACGCGGGTGCTGGAGCGCCTCGTCGGCGGCGCGGCCGTCGATACACATGCCAAGCATTTGGGCCTCGGCGTCAGCGACGATGCTCTGCTCGCGCAGATCATGAAGGACCCGTCCTTTCAGGATGGGTCGGGGAATTTCAGCCCCCTCGCCTTCCAATCCGCGTTGCGCAATATCGGCATGACCGAAGCGGGTTATCTCTATTCGCTGCGGGAACAAAACCTGAGGCGTCAACTCCTGGTCACGGTTGGCGAGGTGGCGAGCAGCCCCAGGGCGTTGATAGACGCGCTCAACAAATTCAACGAGGAGCGGCGTGTCCTGAAATATGTGCTCGTGCCGAAATCCGCGGCCTCCGAAGTGGGTACGCCCACAGACGAGCAGCTGAAGAAATATTACGACAACCATCAGGCCACGTTCACGCAGCCGGAATATCGCAGGGTCGGTGTTCTCGCGGTGACACCGGAGACCGTCAAAGACGAGATCAACATCACCGAAGCCGAGCTCAAGGCGACCTACGAGGCGAAGAAAGACACGCTCGGCGCGCCCGAGCGCCGTCATGTGCAGCAGATCGCCCTGCCCGACATGGACGCCGCGAAGAAGGCCTCCGAGAAGATCAAGTCCGGGACGGACTTCGTCGCGGTCGCCAAAGAGCTGGGCTTGAGCGAAACCGATATCGATCTCGGGACTGTGTCGCGCAAGGACCTCGCCGATCCCACGATCGCCGAGGAAGCCTTCAAACTGGAGAAAGACGGTGTAAGCGAGCCGATCACCGGCAAGCTCGGCGGCGTGGTTCTGATCCGCGTGACGGAGATCGAACCCGGCAAGATCCCAACCTTCGAGGACGCCAAGGCCGATCTCGAAAAGGGGATCGTGAAGGATCGCGCCTCGGGCGCCATCTTCGACAAGCATGATCGCGTCGAGGACGAACTCGCGGCGGGAGGTACGCTTGAGGAAGCCGCCTCCAAGCTCGGGCTCGACTATCAGGTGGTCGATCAGGTCGATCGCGAAGGACGCAAGCCTGAGGGGTCAACCGTCACCTTGCCGGCGCAAAAGGATTTGCTGAACGGTATCTTTGCCACCGATGCCGGGATCGAGAACGATCCGATCGATGCGCGGGACGAAGGCGTCATCTGGTACGAAGTGCTGGGCGTGACGCCGGAGCAGTTGAAGCCGTTCGATGAAGTCCGCGTCGAGGTCGAAAAAGGCTGGCGCGCCCAAGAGACGCGCAACCAGGCCGCCAAGTTCGCGCAAGGGCTGGTCACCGCCCTGAACAGCGGAAGCAAGACGCTCGAGGACGTGGCCAAGGAACTCGACACGGAAGTCCTGCCGACTTCGGCGCTGAAGCGCGACGACATCACCGTCAACGTGCTGCCGCCGGCCGTGTCGCAAGCCTTTACCCTGCCCCAGGGCGGGTTCGGCTCCGCCGCCTCGGGCGTCGACGAAGGCCGCATCGTGTTCCAGGTCGATGAGATCGTGGAGCCGCCTGCGGTCGACGAGCGGGCTATGAAACGGCTCAACGGTCAGATCGGACTCCTCCTCAGCGAGGATACGATCGCGGAATATTTCGGCGCGCTGGAGAGCCGCTACGGCGTCAGCATCAACCAACAGGCACTCGCCAAGCTCGTGGGCACCAGCGAGGAGCCATGAGCGCGGCGTCAGCCTCGGTGACACCATTTCCGCATGACGGCGGCTCGACTTCGATCGAGCCCGACTTTTCCGCCTTCGCGCGCCTCTATGACGACGGTGTGCCGCAGGTGGTGTGGACGAGGCTTGTCGCCGATCTGGAGACGCCGGTTTCAGCCATGCTCAAAGTGGCCCATGAGCGCCCCAACAGTTTCCTTCTGGAGTCCGTGGAGGGCGGGGCCATGCGCGGCCGGTATTCCATCATCGGCTGCGAGCCTGACCTGATCTGGCGCGCCGAGGGAAACAAGGCGGAGATCAATCGGAGTCCTCAGGTGGATCCGAACGGGTTTGCCTCCGCGCCTCAACCCGCCTTGGCTTCGCTCCGTGCGCTGCTCGCGGAATCGTCTATCGCCCTACCCCATCAGCTCCCGCCGATGGCGGCGGGCATTTTCGGCTACATGGGCTATGACACCATGCGCCTGATCGAGGATCTGTCCGGCGACAAGTTCGACCCGCTCGATCTGCCGGACAGCATCATGGTGCGGCCGACGCTGATCGTGATCTTCGACAGCGTCAAAAATGAGATGACCGTGGTGACGCCGGTGCGGCCCGCGCCAGGCGTGAGCGCCAAGTCGGCCTATGCGCGCGCCGCGGAGCGGCTCAACGTCGTCATGGAGCGGCTGGAACAACCGTTGCCGCATGCCAGCGAGCTCGGCGCCGATGCCGCTCATCCCGCGCCGAAAGCCACGACCGCGCCAGACGCGTATATGGCGAAGGTGGTGCGCGCCAAGGAGTACATCGCGGCAGGTGACATCTTTCAGGTGGTGCTCAGCCAGCGTTTCGAGGCGCCGTTCGAGTTGCCCTCGTTCGCGCTCTACCGTGCGCTGCGGCGGGTGAACCCCTCGCCGTTTCTGTATTTCTTGAACTTCGGCGATTTCGCCGTGGTGGGTTCGAGCCCGGAGATCCTGGTGCGCGTCCGCAAGAGCGAAGTCACGATCCGTCCCATTGCCGGCACGCGGCCGCGCGGCGCCACGCCGGACGAAGACAAAGCGCTCGCCGCAGAGCTGCTTGCCGACACCAAGGAGCGCGCCGAACATTTGATGTTGCTCGATCTCGGCCGCAACGATGTCGGTCGCGTGGCGGAGGTCGGCAGCGTGCGCGTCACCGACAGCTTCTTTCTGGAATATTACAGCCAGGTGATGCACATCGTTTCCAATGTCGAAGGGAAACTCGATTCGAAATTCGATGTGGTCGATGCGCTGATGGCGGGCTTTCCGGCGGGCACTGTTTCGGGCGCCCCGAAGGTGCGCGCCATGGAGATCATCGACGAGCTCGAGGAAGAGGCGCGCGGCATCTATGCCGGCTGCGTCGGGTACTTCTCCGCGGACGGCGAAATGGACAGCTGCATCGTGCTCAGGACTTCGGTGGTGAAGGATGGCGTCATGTATGTGCAGGCCGGTGCCGGCGTCGTTGCCGATTCCGTTCCGGAGCGTGAGCAGGCCGAATGCGTGAGCAAAGCCGGCGCGCTGTTCAAGGCGGCCGACGAGGCCGTGCGTTTCGCCGCGCGCGCCAAGCGCGGACAGTAGGACGCGCGGGAGGCGCCCAGCATGCTTACGCTTAGCCTCCTGCGTCACGCCAAATCGAGTTGGAAGAACCCGTCCTTGCCCGACCGCGAACGGGCGCTCTCTACGCGGGGCATGGCCGATGCGCCCGTGATGGGGCGCGCCATGACGGAGCACGGTATTGACCCTGAACTCGTCCTGTGCTCATCGGCGCGCCGCACGGTGGACACGCTGGCGCTGGTGCTGCCCGAACTGAAAGTGGAGCCCAAGGTCGTCTACGAAGATGCGCTATATCATGCGAGCCCGGCGGAGATGCTGGAGATGTTGCGGGCCCTCCAGCCCGGTGCACGCCGGGTCATGATCGTGGGCCATAATCCGGAAATTCAGGTGCTGGCGCTCAAACTCATCAGCTCGGGCTCTAGGCACATGCGGGACCGTCTGCAGGACAAATATCCCACCTCGGGACTTGCCGTTATCAACTTCGCGGCGGGGCTTTGGTCGAGCATCGCCGTCAATAGCGGCAATTTGAACCTGTTCCTCACGCCAAAGGAACTGCGGGCGCCCTAGAGCCTTGAACTTGACGGCCTATCGGCACGAGGCGTAACACCAAGCTATGCTGACCCTGATCGATAACTACGACAGCTTCACCTACAACCTCGTTCATTTTCTTGGGGAATTGGGCGCAGGCACGCAGGTCTACCGCAACGACAAGGTGACCGTGGACGAGGTGCTGGCGGACGGGCCGGAGGCCATCGTGCTGTCGCCGGGGCCGTGCGACCCCGACCGTGCCGGTATTTGCCTCGAGCTGATCGAGCGTGCAGGCCCCACCGTGCCCATCTTGGGTGTCTGTCTCGGCCATCAGGCCATCGGTCAGGTGTATGGCGGACGCGTGGTGCGGGCCCCCTACCTGATGCACGGCAAGCTCTCCAAGGTGCACCACACCGGCAAGGGCTTGTTCGCTGGCCTGCCCCAGGACTTCTCGGCGACGCGCTATCACTCGCTCGTGGTCGAGCGCGAAACGCTTCCCGAGGATCTGGAGATCACCGCGGAGACGGCGGACGGCATCATCATGGGCGTGCAGCACAAAAGCTACCCGGTCCACGGGGTCCAGTTTCATCCCGAGAGCATCGCCTCGGAGCACGGGCATCAATTGCTGGCCAACTTTCTCGACCTTGCCCGCGTCGAACGGCGTGCGCGGGACAGCACGCAAAGAGACGCCGTCGGTGCCCTCTAGTCCCTCGCCTGCCGGCGACGCGGGGCCTGATGATCTCCGCGCGGCCATCAAGACGGTGGCGGCGGGCGAAACCCTCTCGCAAACCGAAGCCGCGCGCACTTTCGAGGTGATCATGTCGGGCGGCGCCACCGATGCGCAGATCGGCGCGCTCCTGATGGGCATGCAGGTGCGCGGTGAGACTGTGGATGAGATCGCAGGCGCCGCGGGTGTGCTGCGGGCCAAGGCGTTGTCCGTGCGCGCGCCGGAAGGCGCCATCGATACATGCGGGACGGGCGGCGACGCCAAGGGCACGCACAATATCTCCACCTGCACCGCCTTCGTGGTGGCGGGCGCGGGCGTTCCCGTCGCCAAGCACGGCAATCGTTCGATCTCCTCGCGGTCCGGTTCGGCGGACGTCCTGGCGGCGCTCGGGGTCAATCTCGAATGCTCGCCTGAGACCATCGAGCGCTGCATCGCCGAATGCGGGCTCGGCTTCATGTTCGCGCCGTCCCATCACGCAGCGATGCGTCATGTGGCGAAGGTGCGCGGCGAGCTCGGTGTGCGCACCATCTTCAATTTGCTGGGGCCGCTGGCAAACCCTGCGACGACCAAGTTCCAAGTGGTGGGGGTGTTCGATGAGAAGTGGGTTGAGCCGATGGCACACGTGCTTGGGATGCTCGGTGTCGAGCGGGCCTGGGTGGTGCATGGCGCCGACGGTCTCGATGAGTTGACGACGACAAACATCAGCTATGTGGCGGCGCTTGACCACGGCAAGGTCTCGACCTTCAAAATTTCACCGCGCAATGCCGGGCTCGCCGACGCAAAGGCCGAGGATCTTGTCGGCGGTGATGCGGCGGAAAACGCCGCGCATATCCGTGCTGTCTTGCAAGGCAACCAAGGGCCGTTGCGCGATATCGCCCTTCTGAATGCCGCCGCCGCCCTGATGGTCGCCGGCAAGGCCAAGTCTTTGCGTGACGGCGTGGCGCTGGCCGCCGAGTCCATCGAGAGTGGTAAGGCTATCGGCGTGTTGGAGGCGCTCGTTCAACTCAGCCATGATAAGGTTTGAGGCATGGCGCACGTGCTCGACAAAATCCTCAGCTACAAGCGCGAAGAGATTGAAGCGGCGAAGAAAGCCGTGCCCGAGGTGGAGATGCGCGCCCGGGCCGAGAACGCCGCGCCGGTGCGGCCCTTCTACAAAGCGCTGCGGTCGCGCGTGGCTGATGGAAATTTCGCGCTGATCGCGGAAATCAAGAAGGCGAGCCCCTCGAAGGGCCTGATCCGGGCCGATTTCGATCCGCCGACGCTTGCGGTTGCGTATGAGACAGGCGGCGCGGCGTGCCTGTCGGTGCTGACGGACGGCCCGTCGTTCCAGGGGTGTTCCGAATACCTGACCATGGCGCGCGAGGCTTGCGCCCTGCCTGCTCTGCGCAAGGATTTCATGATCGACGCCTATCAGGTGTTCGAGGCGCGCAGTCTCGGCGCGGACTGTATACTCGTCATCATGGCGGCCGTTGACGCCGCGCTGGCGCGCGATCTGGAGTGGGCCGCGCGGACCTGCGGCATGGACCTTCTGGCCGAAGTGCATGACGAGGCCGAGCTCGATCGCGCGCTTCATCTGGGAACAAAACTGATCGGCATCAACAACCGCGATCTCAAAACATTCGATACGACGCTTGCCACGACGGAGCGGTTGGCCCCGCGCGTTCCCCAAGATCGCATGGTCGTGGCTGAGAGTGGCATCGCCACACATGCGGACGTGACGCGGCTCGCGCAGTCGGGCGTGCGGACCTTTCTGGTCGGCGAAAGCTTGATGCGCCAGAGCGATGTGGCCGCCGCCACCCGTGCTCTTCTGACGGGGGCGCCCGCGTCCGCGGAGGCGGCGTCATGAGCGCGCACCTTTCGCATCTCAATGACAAGGGCGAGGCGCGCATGGTGGACGTCTCCGAGAAGGCGGTCACGTCGCGCACGGCGATCGCTGAAGGCTTCGTGCTCATGGCGCCTGAAACGATTTCGCTCATCCTCAAAGGTAAGGCCGAGAAGGGTGACGTGCTCGCAACGGCGCGTATCGCCGGCATCATGGGCGCGAAGAGGACCGCCGAGCTCATCCCGCTCTGCCATCCCCTGCCCCTCACGCAAGTCACGCTCGACTTCACGCCTCAAGCGGACCCCGTCAGTCTGCGCGTGGAAGCCACGGCCAAAGTTGAAGGCAAGACGGGCGTGGAGATGGAAGCGCTGACCGCGGTTACGGTGGCGTGCCTCACCCTCTACGACATGTGCAAGGCGGTGGACCGGAGCATGACCTTCTCCGGCATTCGGCTGATCGAGAAGACCGGCGGCCGCTCCGGCGCCTTCCGCGCGCCCTGATCCGATGGCCCTGCTCCCCTTGGACGATGCGCTTGCCCGCGTGCTGAAGGGGCTGGGCCCGCTCGACGTCGAGCGGATCCCCCTTGGCGAGGCGAATGGCCGGGTGTTGGCCGACGATCTCGCCGCCACGCTGACGCAACCGCCATTCGATGCCTCGGCCATGGACGGCTATGCGGTGCGTGCGTCCGATGTCGCGACACTTCCCGTCACGTTGGACATCGTCGGAGAGGCTGCCGCCGGCGCGCGCTTTTCCGGCCGCGTCGAGCCGGGCCAAGCCGTCCGTATCTTCACTGGCGCCCCTGTGCCCGAAGGTGCCGACACGATCGTCATCCAGGAAGACGCGGATGCGGACGGGGCGACCGTTCAGATCAAGGATGCCGAGAGACCGGGACGCCATATCCGTCCGCGCGGGCAAGATTTCGAACAAGGCGCGGTGTTGCTGAGGCAAGGCACCAGGCTCGATGCCCGCGCACTCATGTTGGCCGCGTCCATGAATCACGCCGAACTGCCCGTGCGCCGCAAGCCCCAGATTGCCATCCTCGCCACGGGCGACGAGGTCGTGCCGCCGGGCTCCGAGCTCGGGCCGGACGAGATTGTTTCGTCGGCGCCTTACGGGCTCGCGGCGCTGATCGAGGCGCACGGTGGTGAAGCGATCCATCTCGGGATCGCGGCCGACGATGTCGACAGCATTATCACCCTCGCCGGCACCGGTGCGGGCGCCGATATTCTCGTCACCATCGGCGGTGCGTCGGTCGGCGAGCGAGACTTGGTGGCGCGTGCGCTCGCCAAGGAAGGGCTGGACCTCGATTTCGCCAAGGTGGCCATGCGGCCGGGCAAGCCGGTCCTCTTCGGACGGCTCGGCGCGCAACGGTTTCTCGGCCTGCCGGGCAATCCGGCCTCCGCACTGCTCTGCGGTTACGTGTTCCTGTTGCCAATGCTCCGGACCATGCTCGGCGTTTCCGAGGCGCAAGCACCGCAGCCCGAGGCCGTGCTTGGCGAAGCGTTGCCCAAAAATGGCGAGCGTCAGCACTATCTCCGTGCCATTTCGACCTGGCGCGAGGACGGTACGCGGGTGGTCTCGCCGGTGCCCTCGCAGGACTCCGCCCTCGTGGCGGCTCTGTACAGAGCCGACTGCCTCATCGTTCGGAAGCCGGGCGCAGATGCCTTGCCGGAGGGTGCGCAAGTGAAAATCCTTCCGTTCGCGGACTGATTAAGACAGCGGAAACCAGAATCACGCGATTTCCAACGTTCGAGGCGCGTGGCCACTGCATTTTGTGGCCATTGACCTTGCAGAACACAAATAGAACATTTATACTGTTCATGATTTGTACAGGCGGGGCGAAAATGTTCTCAGGCTCAGTCAGCCCGATTCCTGATCGCTCAAAGGGGACCAGATGCTCACACTGAAGCAGAAAGAGCTTCTCATGTTCATCCATGAGCGGTTGAAGGAGACAGGCGTACCGCCCTCCTTCGATGAGATGAAGAAGGCGCTCGACCTCAAGTCGAAATCGGGCATTCACCGGCTGATCACGGCGCTTGAGGAGCGCGGCTTCGTACGCCGCCTGCCCCACCGGGCCCGTGCCATGGAGATCATCAGGCTGCCGGAATCCGTCCCGCAGGCCCTTACGGCCCGCTCTCGCGGCTTCTCGCCGAGCGTGATCGAGGGGAGCCTCGGTCGGGTCCCCCAGGTCGCCGAAGGCGAGGCGACGCCTCAGACCGTCGCCGTGCCGGTTATGGGCCGGATCGCGGCGGGCGTGCCCGTCGAGGCCATTCAGACCCGGCTTTCCACCATCGAAGTGCCGCCGGAGCTGCTCGCCAAGGGTGAGCACTACGCGCTCGAGGTCAAAGGCGACTCCATGATCGAGGCCGGCATCCTGGAGGGCGACACCATTATCGTGCGCCGCTGCGAGGATGCCACCAACGGCGACATCGTCGTGGCGCTGGTGGACGAGGAGGAAGCAACCCTCAAGCGCCTGCGCCGCCGCGGCGACTCCATCGCGCTGGAAGCCGCCAACCCAGCCTACGAGACCCGCATCTTTGGGCCCGACCGGGTGCGCGTGCAGGGGCGGCTCGTCGGTCTGATCCGCCGCTACTGATCGTCCGTCCTATTCGTCGGGATTGCCGTCGCTATGGCGGTTCCAAGGCCGTTGGCCCCGCGCTTCGGCGACCGTTTCGGTACGGATGGACAAGCCTTCGATATAGAGCGCATGCGCGCCGCCGTCTTTGAGCTTGCGGCGGTCGATGATGGCCCGCGCCGCCCGGCAGCTTCTGCCGACTGTGAAGGGGCGATGACGATGTCGGCTACGCGGCAGTCCTCCTCGAGCGCCCCCACGGCGATGAGCGTGGTGATGGCCGCCCCGAAGATGAAGGCACCCCCCAGCGCAGACCACGCCATAGGCGACTGACATCGAAGAGACCGTATCGTTTGCGGGCGGCGAGCCACTCGTAGAGCGCCACAAGGCCGATCACGGCGGCGAAGGACATCTCGAAGCTCGGTTCGAACAGGGATTCAGGGGCCACGGCAAGGATCGCGAGCGCGGCAAGCGCTACGTTGCGCATGGTGATCGCCGGCCGGTCCGCCATCACGGCGATGAGGAAGATGCTCATCATCATCTAGGCGCGCACCGTGGGGACGGCCGCGCCGGACAGAGCAAGGTAGAAGGCGCCAGCAAGAAGGGCGATGGCCGCCGCCCATTTTTTGATTGGGAAACGCAGCGCCAGGCCGGGGACGAGCGCCAGCAACGCACGGGCAAGCCAGAACACGGTGTCTGCTATGATCACCATGTGCAGGCCCGAGATCGCCAGCACGTGGGCGAGGCCTGAATCGCGCATGGCCTCTGTCATTTGTTGCGGAATGCCGCCGCGCTCGCCGGTGATGAGGGCAATGGCGATCCCGCCGGTCTCGCCGGGGAGCGCGGCCCGCACGCGGTCATTTACGCTTCCCCGCAAGGAATCGATGGCGGCCCAGAGGCTGATATCCCAGGGGGGTTGCGGCGGGGCCGCGAGCGGTTCGATCCGGCCGGTGGCATAGCCGGTGGCGCCGAGCCGGTCGAACCAGGCGCGACGCGCGAAGTCGAATCCCCCCGGCTCCACGGGCTCGGGTGGCGGACGCAAGGTCGCGCGCAAGGTCACCGCATCGCCTGTCCGGGGCGCGGTTTTCTTGGACGCTGTGCTGATGCGCACGCGATAGGGTCGCTTATCAGGACCGAGATCGCCCACGGCAATCACCCGCAGCGTGAGACGGTTCCTCTTATCGCGGCGCGTCTCGAACTTTTCGACAAACCCGGCGACCGAGACATGGCGAAGCTCGCTCGCCAGCACGGGCGCCCGGACCGCCTCCGTGTGCAACTGGGCGGTGGCGAAGCCGAGCGCGAAGGCGAGACAGGCGCCGCCCAAAGCGAGCCCAACCGGAATCCGCCGTACGGTGAGAAGAAGCCCGAGCGCGGCCAGCAGGAGCGCCACGGCGACGCGCGGGGCCGGTTCCGTCGACAGGGCGAAATAGGTGACGATGCCTGCGGCGAACAGCACCGGGAGCCAAAGGAACCAGCGCTCGGCCTCGGCCTCGAGCGCCCGAACGGCGATCCCCGCCGCTCTCGCCAGAGTTCCGCGCCGCTGGGGGCTTTCGTGCCCGCCCCAGACGTCTTCGTCCCGGTTCGGCATGGCTCCCCCGCCCTGCCCTTACCCGCATCTGGTGCTTATGCTATCACCACGCCGAACTTTGTCCCCACCCGCAAAAAAAGCCCTGATCCCATCGATGAGTGAGACTGTTATCACGCGCTTTGCGCCGTCGCCGACCGGCTACCTTCATATCGGCGGGGCCCGCACGGCCCTGTTCAACTGGCTCTACGCCAAGGCCAAGGGCGGCAAGATGCTGCTGCGGATCGAGGACACCGATCAGGCGCGCTCGACCGAAGGGGCTATCCTCGCCATTCTCGATGGGCTGCGCTGGCTCGAACTCGATTGGGACGGGGAGCCTGTCTATCAGCTTGCGCGCGCCGAGCGGCATCGGAAGATCGCCGAGCAGTTGCTCGCCGAGGGGAAAGCCTATCGCTGCTATGCGACGCCCGAAGAGCTCCAGGCCATGCGCGACAAGGCCCGCGCCGAGGGCCGTGCGCCCGGGTATGACGGAACCTGGCGTGACCGCGACCACGGCGAGGCGCCCGCCGAGGTCGCGCCGGCAATACGCTTCAAGGCCCCGCGTGAAGGCGAGACGGTCATCGAGGATCAGGTGCAAGGCCGCGTCACCTTTGCCAACAAGGATCTCGACGATCTCGTTTTGTTGCGGAGCGACGGCTCCCCGACCTACATGCTTTCGGTCGTCGTCGACGATCACGACATGGGCATTACCAATGTCATCCGCGGCGACGATCATCTGACCAATGCCGCGCGGCAGAGCCAGATCTTGAAGGCACTCGATTGGCAGACGCCCGTCTATGCCCATGTGCCGCTGATCCACGGGCCCGACGGCGCCAAGCTCTCCAAGCGGCACGGCGCGCTCGGCGTCGAAGCGTATCGGGAGATGGGCTATTTGCCGGTGGCGCTGCGCAACTATCTCGTGCGGCTTGGCTGGAGCCATGGCGATGCGGAGATCATCTCGACCGACGAGATGATTGAATGGTTCGACGTCGATGCCATTGGCCGCTCGGCCGCGCGGTTCGACTTTGCCAAGCTCGAAAATCTGAACGGTCACTATCTGCGGGAGATGCCGGATGCGGCGCTCGTCGGCCAGCTGAAAGCGCTTGTTCCGGACCTGCCGGATGGCGATGTGCTTGCGGCGCGGATCGGGGAAGACGGCTGGGCCAAGCTGGAGCGGGCCATGCCGGGGTTGAAGGAGCGCGCCAAGACGCTGATCGAGCTCCTGGACAGTGCTGATTATCTGTTCGCGGCCCGGCCACTCACGCTGGACGACAAGGCGCAGAAGCTGCTCGATGAGGCTGGTGGAGAGACACTCTCCGCCCTATTCCCTGCGCTCGAGGCTGCGGAGCCGTGGACGCCGGAGACCTTGGAGGCGTGCGTCCGCGACTTCGCTGAGGCGACTGGACGCAAGCTTGGTAAAGTCGCTCAACCCTTACGGGCGGCACTTACCGGCCGCTCGACATCACCAGGAATCTTTGATGTGCTTGTGGTTCTTGGACGTGAGGAAGCGTTGGGGCGTATTTCAGACCAGACTTCAAAGCTTGAACGTGCTTAACATTTGAGCAGGTATCTGTGTTGCACTGCGGTAGATTCGACGCGATTATGCGGCAGTGCAAAAATCCATATTCGTGGACCGGAACCGTTCACCACATATTCGTAAGCTGTCGGTGCGTTGGGTCCCGTCGCCCCTGAGAGGGCCAGGAGGTTTGAGATGAGTGTCGCAGAGGATATTCGGCCCGAGGAAACTGACGAGGCCTCCCTCACGCTCCGGGGCGCGCAGCACGACCTGCCCGTGCGCCGGGGCACGATCGGTCCTGATGTGATCGATATCACCTCGCTCTATCAGGACACCGGCTGCTTTACCTACGACCCGGGCTTTACGTCGACAGCGAGCTGCGAGTCGAAGATCACCTATATCGACGGCGACAAGGGCGTGCTGCTCTATCGCGGTTATCCGATTGATCAGCTCGCCGAGCACTGCACGTTTCTCGAGACCGCATATCTGCTGCTCTATGGCGAGTTGCCGACTGCCGAGCAATATGCGGGTTTCAAACACCGCATCACCAAGCACACGATGGTGCATGAGCAGATGAACCGGTTCTACACCGGCTTCCGCCGCGACGCGCATCCCATGGCGATCATGGTCGGCGTTGTGGGGGCGCTCTCGGCCTTCTATCACGACTCCATCGACATCAAGGATGCGTGGCAGCGCGAGATGGCGAGCATCCGGATGATCGCCAAGATGCCGACCATCGCGGCCATGGCCTATAAATACTCCGTCGGCCAGCCCTTCGTGTATCCCAAGAACGATCTCGATTACTCGGCGAACTTCCTGCGGATGTGCTTCGCTGTTCCGTGCGAGGAGTACGAGGTCGACCCCGTGCTGACGCGGGCCATGCGGCGCATCTTCATTCTGCATGCGGACCACGAGCAGAATGCCTCGACATCGACGGTGCGTCTGGCCGGCTCGTCGGGGGCCAACCCATTCGCGTGCATATCGGCCGGCATCGCGTGTTTGTGGGGCCCCGCGCATGGCGGCGCCAACGAGGCAGCGCTCACGATGCTGGAAGAGATCGGTTCGGTCGACCGCATTCCCGAATACATCCAGCGGGCCAAGGATAAGAACGACCCCTTCCGGCTGATGGGCTTCGGCCACCGGGTCTACAAGAATTACGACCCCCGGGCCAAGATCATGCAGAAGACCTGCCACGAGGTGCTCGAGGCGGTGGGCCACAAGGACGATCCGATCCTGAAAGTCGCGCTCGAGCTCGAGCGTATCGCGCTCTCCGACGATTACTTCGTCCAGAAGAAGCTCTATCCAAATATCGATTTCTATTCGGGCATCACGCTCAAGGCGCTGGGCTTCCCCACCGACATGTTCACGGTGTTGTTTGCCATCGCGAGGACGGTGGGCTGGATTGCCCAGTGGATGGAGATGATCGAGGATCCGGGCCAGCGTATCGGCCGGCCGCGGCAGCTCTATACCGGCGCTACGGAGCGGGGTTATATCCCGATGGAAGACCGCTAGAGTTCGGCCTTGCTAGGGGCGCTTTAAGCGCCTTATTCGCCTGACACGGGATCTGCGTCGGCGTCCCAGCGTTCCCCGATAAGGAACAGCTTGTTGGCATTGGCCGCGGCAATGGTCTCGCTGCGCTCGGCCATGAGAACTTGTCGCGCCGCCACGGCGAGGCCTGAGAGCCCGGCTGCTGCGGCCAACCGCATCGTCTCAGGGCCGATCGTCGGCATGTCGATCCGCTCTTCCTGTCCAGGCTTTGGCGCTTTGACCAGCACGCCGGTCAAGGCGCCGCGCGCCCTGCCCGACTTGCGCAGCTCCGCGCAGCGTTGAAGCATGGCGTCGGTGCCCTCGGCCGCTTCGACCGCGAGCACGCGGCCCCTGGCCACGACGGCGGCTTGCCCGATGTCGTGACGTCCCAGGGCACGAACGACCTCAAAACCGGTTGCGATGTCGCCCTTGTCCTCGGCGGAGGGCGCCTTGGTGCTGAGCTTCCCCTCACCCGCTAGAAGCTCCGGCAGCACCTGCCCGGCACCATGAATGTGATAGCCCTTTTCCTCGAAGAAACGGACGACCCGCGACAGCACATGATCGTCGCCGCCTTTGGCGAGGCTGAGCAGGAACGGCAGCGTCTTGATGGCGCCGAGGTCCAAGCGGACATTATCGAAATCGGGGCGATTGACGCCGCCAATGATCACGAGGTCGGTGCAAGTGTTGTCCTTCAGCGCGGCTAACAGCTTGCCGATCTCCCCCCATTGGATCCATGTGTGGGGAAAGCGTTCGATCTCTTCGGATGTTTCACCGCGTATCGCGACGAGGTGAATTGGAATCTCGCTTGCCATCGCGGCACGGGCGATCACGGACGGCAAGGAGCCTCGCCCGGCTATGATGCCGAGTGTGCCTTCAACCTTCTTGGTCCCGGGCACGAATATCGACCTATCAGCGGCTTGGCGTTGAGACATTGTTTGGCACGCAAAAAGACCGGTCAGAATCGCTCTTGATGAAGTCGATGATCTGTTTGGCCAGCGGGTTCTTCGAGAACATGCTGTCGACGTCCTCGAGCCGCTCCTTCAGCGTCCCCTCACTGGAGAACAGCATACGATAGGCCTTACGGAGTTCGTGGATCTGCTCGCGTGGACAACCTTTGCGCTTGAGGCCGACAATGTTGAGGCCGTTCAAATTGGCCCGGTTGCCAAGCGCCATGCCGTAGGGAATGAGATCGGCGGCGACGCCCGACATGCCCCCCACGAAAGAATAGGCGCCGATGCGCACGAATTGATGGACCGCGGAAAGGCCGCCGATAATCGCGCCGTCTCCGACCGAGACGTGACCGCCGAGGGTCACGCCGTTGACCAGGGTCACGTTGTCACCAATGTCGCAATCATGGGCGATATGAGCGCCGATCATGAGAAAGCAATTGGCGCCGACATGCGTTTCCATATGCCCGCTTTTGGTGCCGCGATGGATGGTGACATGCTCGCGGACCAGCGTGTTTGGCCCGATCGTGAGCTTGCTCGGCTCGTTCCCATATTTGATGTCTTGGGGCGCCTGCCCGACCGAGGCAAAGGGGAAGATCTTGCAGCCGGCGCCAACTGTCGTATGGCCATCGACCACGACATGAGGATGCAAGACGACATCATCGCCAAGCTCGGCGTGGGGGCCGACGACGCAAAATGCGCCGACATCGACATTCGTTCCAAGTTTGGCGCTTGGATCGACCTGCGCGGTCACATGAATATTGGACATGAAGCGCCCGGCTAGGTCTCGATAGGATCGACGATCACGGCGCTGACCTCGGCTTCGGCAACCACGTTGTCGTCAACGATGGCCTGGGCGCGGAAGCGCCAGACGCGACCGCGATTGCGCATCTTTTGAACGAAATAATAGATGGTATCTCCGGGAATGACGGGACGGCGGAAACGAGCCTTGTCGATCGCCATGAAATAGACAAGCGGCGGCTCCGCGTACGCGTCGATAAAGCGCATGCACAACGCGCCGGCCGTTTGCGCCATGCCCTCTACCAGGAGCACGCCGGGCATCACGGGATTACCTGGGAAGTGTCCTTGGAAGTACGGCTCATTGGCCGTGACATTCTTGATGCCGGTCGCAGAGCGATCGCCATCCATGTCAACGATGCGGTCGACAAGGAGAAATGGATAGCGATGCGGCAGAAGCTTCATGATGTCGGCCGCCTCCATGGAGTCAGCGGCCTTGGCATCAGGCTTCGTTGCGAACCCGCTCTCGTTCATGCGGACTGGCTCCTTCGATGCGGACTTTGCGCTACGCGCCTTCTCCGCCTTCACCTTTGTCAACCTTCACATCCTTACGTTCGGCAAGTTGCCGCAAAACAGTGACTTCTCTGAACCAGAGCCGCACAGGCTTCGCTGGAGTGCCACCCCAACGGGCGCCTGCTGGCACGTCACTCCTGACGTTGCTGCTCCCGGCGATCTGGGCGCCAGCGCCGATCTTGAGGTGCCCCAAGATCCCGACCTGGCCGCCAAGAGCAACGAAGTCACCGAGTTCAGTACTGCCCGAAATACCGGTCTGGGACACAATTATGCAATGCCTTCCGACGATAACGTTGTGCCCGATTTGCACGAGATTATCAATTTTCGTGCCCTCACCGATAATGGTGTCGCGGAGGGCTCCACGATCAATAGTCGAATTTGCGCCGATTTCCACATCGTCTTGAATGATCACCCGGCCAATTTGAGGCACTTTGAGGTGGCCGGACTTGCCCATGGCAAAGCCGAAGCCATCCTGGCCGATGACGACGCCAGCGTGGACAGTGACCCGATTGCCAATCAGGGCATGGGTGATCGATGCATTCGGCCCGACATTGGTGTCCCGGCCTATATGCACCCGATAGCCGATGACGGCACCCGAGGCGATGGTCGTCCCCTGGCCGATATGCACTTCCGGACCGATCACGGCGCCTGGCCCCACAACAACGTCCGGTTCCAGTTGGGCACTCGGATGGATGTGGTTATCGGCGGCCGACGCACGCTCTCCAACGGTCATCGGCCGGAGGTAGCCGGGGTAGAACAAGGCCAGCGCCTTGGCGAATCCGCGATAGGGATCGACCATGGTGAGACTGGCGGTGCCTTTGGGAACTTTCCGCGCGAATTTTGGGGCGACGATGCACGCGCTTGCGCCGGTTTCGGCAAGGACGGACAAATATTTCGGATTATCGACGAAGGACAGATCGCCTACCGAGGCTGCGTCCAGAGGACAGACGTCCTTGATCTCAAGAGCGGGATCGCTATCCGCCGCCATCTCGGAGCCCGTAGCCTCGGCTACGGCACGCAAGGAGAACGGACCGGCCCGCTCAAAAAAACCCGGGTGTTCCATTAAATCTCCAGCGGTCGGCGGCGCGGCAACCATGCGCGTAGCCTTAAACCGAAGTGGCTGCCTTTAGAAGTTCGTTGAAGCGCCGAAGCGAAAAAGTTCGGTCCGGTCGAAATCGGCCTTGAGAAGCGCTTCGGCGATATCGGCGCGAAGTGGGCCAAGGGGCGACTGCCAAATAATGCTGAAGCCGGTGGACAGGCGAACCTGAGAGCTGTCGTAGATAAAACTCCCCTCGCCGTCGGGCGGCGCCGGATAGACCGCATCGATCGCGGTTTGGCTCGGATCCCAGAGCGAGCCGGCGTCGACGAAGACGGCGCCCTGCATGCCGAGACTGTCCGGAATGAGGGGGAATGGGAAGCGAACTTCCGCGGTCGTCGCCCAGTAGTATTTGCCGCCAAGAGAATCGCGCTGACAATCCGGCACGCGAATCCCCGTCGTGGGGCTTTCGCACGCGTCACGCGGGCCGTAGCCAGCGCGGTCGAAACCACGGATCGTTTCGCCGCCTTTGAAGAACAGATCCGTAAGGCGCAGATCCTCGCCGCCCCATCCCTCGATCGCGCCGCCCTGGACGCGGCCAACGAGGGTGATGTTGTTGGTAATCGGGTAATAGGCCCGCGCATCGGCCACCGAGCGGATGTAATTCACGTCACCACCAAGACCAGCAACATCTTGGGAGAACGAGGCGAAGAGTCCCTCGGTGGGGGCCTGGGGCAGGTTTCGGGTGTCATAGGCGATGGTGTAGCCCGTGCTGGACACAATGACTTCACCCTCTTCGGCGGCCTCCTTCACGGCCAGCGAAGCGTTCGACGTCGCGTCGTAAATTTCCTCACGCTGAATTCGATAGCGCAGACCGAGCTGTGTGTTGTCGGCGATGGGGAAACCGACGCGGAAATTGGCACCGGTATCGCGCTGGCGGAACGATGCGACGTCGCGCAAGTCGACCTCTTTGTGGAAAAGATCGAAGCCGGCGGCCATGTTGCGATCAAGAAAATTCGGCTCCGTGAAACTGAAATCGACCTGGGCGCGCTCGAGGCTTCCAGAGAAGCCGAGACGGACATATTGCCCCCGGCCCATGAGATTGCGCTCGGTGATGCTGATGTCGCCGATGATGCCTTCCGTCGTTGAGTAGCCTGCGCCAAAGGACAGTTCTCCGGTGGGTTGCTCGACCACCGTGACCACAAGGACCACGCGATCGGGCGCACTGCCTGGCTCCGTCTCGATCTCCACGGATTTGAAGAAACCCAATGATCGCAATCGCTTACGAGCCGCCTCGACAAGCAGCCGGTTATAGGCATCGCCTTCGGCGAGACGGAATTGCCGCCGGATAACCTTGTCCACGGTGCGGAAGTTACCGACGATGTTGATGCGTTCAATGTAGACGCGCGGGCCCTCGTCGATGACATAGATGATGTTCATCGTGTGGGTCGCCTGATCGCGCTCGAAGCGCGGGCGTACCTGTCCAAAGGCATAGCCTTGTTCGGAGACCTTCACGGTCAAGGCTTCAACCGTTTTCTCCACCTTCTCGGCGTTGTAGCGGCGTCCGGGTCTGGTCAAGATCGCGCCGCGCAGGGCATCGACGTTCAGTGACGGCAACGCGCTTTCGATGTCGATATAGCCAAACCGGTATCGCTCGCCTTCCTCGATGGTGAAGGTGATGAAAAACCCTTTCCCGTCGGCGTCCAGATCCACGGTCGCCGATAGGACCCGGGCGTCGGCGTAGCCGTTCTTGAGATAGAATTGGCGCACCAGCTCGCGGTCGAGAGCGAGCCGGTCGGGATCGTAGATGTTCGTGCTCTTGAGGAAGCTCAGCCAATTGGTGCGCGTCGTGGTGATCACGTAGCGGAGCTGTGAATCGCTGAAGGCGTGGTTGCCGATGAAGTTGATCGCCCGAACCTTGGTGGTCGACCCCTCGGTGATTTCGAAGACCACGTCGATACGGTTGCTGTCGAGATTGATAATCTTGGGTTCAACTTGCGCGGCGTAGAGACCTTGGCGCCGATACAGGTTCAGAATGCGCTGTACGTCGGCCTGAACCCGCGCGCGCGTGTAGACAGCACGCGGCTTGAGCTGCACTTCCGAGGCGAGCGTGTCGTCCTCGATCTCGCGGTTTCCCTCGAAGGCGACGCGGCTGACGATCGGGTTTTCGACCACGATGACGATGATGGTCGCGCCCTGCCGGCGGATGCGGACGTCTTGGAAGAGGCCCGTGGCAAACAGGGTCTTGAGGGACTGGTTGACCTCGGAGGGGTCGTAGGTGTCGCCGGAGGAAAAGGTAAGATAGGAGCGAACCGTTTCGGGCTCTACGCGGCGGTTGCCTTCAACGACGATAGAGCGGATGACGGCGCCTTGGGCAGAGGCCGAGAGCTCGCCAAGACTCGCGCTGAGACCCAGCGAAAGCGGGACGCTACTTAACACCAGAAGGGCCGCGAGCAGCCCTCTTTCCAACGTCCACCGCACCATTGCTGGTGTCTTTCCCTCAAGCCGACCCCGTAGGCAAAGCGCCTGAAGTCGCAACTGGCCATTTGTTTGTGGCCGATTTTTGGTAGTCTTCTGTTAACCGTACGGGGGCTTCCCGGCCCCCGCTAAGCGTGTATCCCTGCAACCTAGGATCACAGAAACTTCAAGTGAATCAGATCGTTCCAGGTCGCGAAGATCATTAGCATGAGCACGAAGGCAAGGCCAATACGGAAACTCATTTCTTGTGTGGATTCGCTCAAGGGGCGCCCTCTTACTGCCTCTATGCCGTAGAACAAAAGATGACCACCGTCGAGCATAGGTATTGGGAAGAGATTTATTAGACCGATACTGACGGAAATAATGGCAGCGAGGTTGAGCAACGCGACAAACCCTGCGGTCGCGACCTGCCCCGATACTTGGGCGATACGGATCGGGCCACCGAGTTGATCTGCGGATTCTCGGCCGATCACCACATCGTAGAGATAGCCGAGGGAGCGGGAGACGACGAAATAGCACTCCTTGACGGCCATAACGAGCGCGGTCGCCGGATTGTGCCGTTCCAGGGTCCAATCGTCGGGTGAGGCACTGCGCTGGATACCCAGAAGCCCGATTCGCATCGTGTTGCCGAAGCGGTCGGTGATCTCCTTGCGTTCCGGGGTGGCGGTGATGTCGACATTGGCGCCACCGCGGTCGACCACGAAATGCATCGATTGTTCGGGGCTCATGGCCACGATCCGCTGCATGGCCGCGAAATTGTTGATCTCCGATCCGTCAATGCTGAGCACCCGGTCGCCCGGCTTAAAGCCCGCGCGCTCCGCGGCGCTGCCCGGATTGACGGCGTCGACTTTGGCGGCGGTGATCCGCTCGCCGAAGACGCTGAAAATGACCGTGAAGATGACTACTGCCAGGACGAAATTGGCAATGGGGCCGGCGGCGACAATGGCCGCCCGTTGCGCGAGCGTCTTGCCTTGGAAGCTGCGTTTGCGCTCCTCCTCAGGCAACGCGTCGAACGCTTTGCGGCCCGACGCGCTCGCGACATTCTCGTCGTCGATAAACTTCACGTAGCCCCCGAGGGGGATCCACGACACGCGCCAACGGGTTCCATGACGGTCGTAGAATCCGAAGATCTCTGGGCCGAAGCCGATCGAAAAGACCTTGACGGCAACGCCACACCACCGCGCGACCAGGAAGTGCCCAAGTTCGTGGATGAAGACCACGACGGTCAGCACAAACAGGAACGGAAGGAGGTAGCTTAGGATGGTGCTGCCGAGGCCCGAAAACAGATTTATTGTGTCCATAAGCCTCGTTACCTAGAGAATTTGGCCCTTCTTAGCCCGCGATCAGGGCTTATGCAATCCGGGGCAGCCAGCCCCGCGCGCGCCGCCGTGCTTCCTCGTCGATTTCCAGCACATCGTCCGCGGTTTGCGGCGTGACACCGATCAGATCGGGACAGGCCGCGAGGATCGATTCGACTAAGCCGGCGATCGCGAGGAAGCCGAGGCGCTTGTCGAGAAAGGCCGCAACGGCGACCTCGTTGGCGGCGTTGAGCACCGTGCCCGCGCTGCCGCCCGCGGCGAGCACCTCTTTGGCGAGACGCAATGCGGGGAAGCGGACCGGGTCCGGCACCTCGAATGTGAGCGAGCCGATCTCCGCGAGATCGAGACGCTTATTGGAAACATGCATGCGTTCCGGCCAAGCCAGGCTGTAGGCGATGGGCGTGCGCATATCTGGGCAGCTCAATTGCGCGATGACGGCGCCGTCGCTCATGTGGACGAGGCAGTGCACAATGGATTGCGGGTGCACCAAGGCATTGAGCTTCTCAGGCGGGAGCGCGAAGAGATGGTGGGCCTCCAGCAGCTCAAGGCCCTTGTTCATCAGCGTGGCGGAATCGATGGTGACCTTCGCACCCATCGACCAGTTGGGGTGCTTCAGGGCCTGTTCGGGGCTGGCATCGGCCATCTGCTCCAGGCTCCAGGTGCGGAAGGGGCCGCCCGAGGCCGTCAGGCAGACGCGTTCGATCCGCTCCGGCGCTGTTCCGACCATGGCCTGAAGTGCGGCCGAATGCTCGGAATCCACCGGAAGCAGCGTCGTGCCGTGCTTTGCCACTTCCGCCATGAAGATCGTGCCGGCCGTGACCAGGCACTCCTTGTTGGCAAGTGCGGTGGCCGTGCCCTGGCGTACGGCGCGCAAGGTCGGCTTCAGGCCGGCCGCGCCGACGATCGCGGCCATCACCCAGTCGGCCGGGCGGCTTGCGGCATCGAGCAGGGCCTTCTGCCCGGCGGCCGCCTCGATGCCGGTTCCCGCGAGTGCGCTCTTTAAGTCTGCGTAGCTGTCCTGATCGGCGACAACCGCGAGCTTCGCCCGATGCAGGATCGCGAGCTCGGCGAGCCGCGCCGCATTCTTGCAGCCGGTGAGCGCAACGACCTCGTAGGCGTCCGGGTCCGTGCCCACGAGATCGAGCGTGCTCTTGCCGATGGAGCCGGTCGCGCCGAGGATGGTGATACGCTTTGGCCGCTTGGCCTCACGGCGCGGTTCGTTTTCCGGGGATGTCCGAAGCGGAATCAGGAGACGCCTCTACCAGATAAGAAGGCCGGCGCCTGGCGCGGCCGGATTGCGCAAGGCAATGAGGCCGGCCACGACAGCGGCCAGGAGAAGACTGTCGATCCGGTCGAACAATCCGCCGTGGCCTGGAATGAGTTGGCTCATGTCCTTCGCCTTGAAATGCCGCTTCACCGCACTCTCAAGCAAGTCCCCCATCTGGCAGGCGAGCGCAAGACCTATGCTCACCAGCGCCAAGATCCAGGGAGACGTGCCGCCGAGGTAGACGCCGAAAGCATACCCCACAAGGGCCGGCGTGAGGGTTCCGACAAGCAACCCGCTCCAGGTCTTCTTGGGCGAGATTTGAGGGGCAAATTTCGGTCCGCCGAGGCTTCGGCCGGCGATATACGAGGCGGTGTCCGTGGTCCAGACGATCGCGAGCAGATAGAGCACAGCGATGAGCCCGAATGCCGGGTCGCTTCGCAGCCAGACCAGCGCGCAAGCCGGGAGTGCGACATAGACAAGACCAGCTAGGGCCCAGTGCCCGCGGCTCCGGTCGGTCCTGGAAAAGGTGATGGCGATGGCGGCGGCGGCTAGAATGAAGGCGACCAGGTCGAAGCGGTGGAGCGCGGTGAAGATGGCGAGCGCGGTGACACTGACCGCCTGGATCAGGGATGTGCCGTCGAAACCGTTTCCGCGCGTGAGGCTGCCCCACTCCCAGGCCAGCAACCCGGCACCAATGACCACAAGAGCCAGGAAGCTCCATGGGCTGACGATGACGCCGGCGAGTGCGATCGCCGCAAGCACGAGGGCCGAGGCCACGCGCTTCAAGAGTTCCGGGGCGGAACGAGACTCTACGCGGGGCTGATTGTTGCCGGAGGGCGCCGCGGAAGAGTTCACGCGGTCGATCTCGCCGACGTGCCGCCGAACCGGCGGCTGCGCCGCTGATATTCGGCGATGGCCGATTCGAAGACCTCTTTCGTGAAATCGGGCCAATAGGCGTCGACAAAGACGAACTCGGCGTAAGCCAGCTGCCAAAGCAGGAAATTCGACAGGCGGTGTTCGCCCGAAGTGCGAATCAGGAGATCCGGATCGGGTAGATCGGCGGTATCGAGGTAAGCCGCGAAGCGGTCTTGCGTGATTTTTTCGGGCGCAATGCGACCGGCTTTGACGTCCTCGGCGATGCGCTTGGTGGCCCGGGCGATCTCGTCGCGCGCGCCGTAATTGAACGCGATGGTCAGATTGAGCGCCGTGTTGTCTTTGGTGAGGGCTACGGCGTCGTCGAGCATGCGCAGGATGTCATCCTCCAGGCCAACGCGTGATCCAATGACACGGATCTTAACATTGTTCTTGTGCAGCTCGGCGAGGTCGCGGCGTACGAAGCGGCGCAGCAGACCGAAGAGGTCGTAGATCTCCTGTTTGGGTCGAGACCAGTTCTCCGACGAGAAGCTGAACAGCGTGAGATGCGTGATGCCGAGTTCCGCGGCGGTCTCGACGACCTGTCTGACCGTCTCGACGCCTTGGCGGTGACCTTCGATGCGCGGCAGGCCCCGCTCCGCGGCCCAGCGGCCATTGCCGTCCATGATGATCGCGACATGGCGCGCAACGGGCCTATCGGCGTCGCCCCATTTGTTGTCCATCGCGAGTGTCACGGTCGGTGTCTCCGCAGCAAGGCTGAAAGTAGGATATGCATGATGCCTCGTCAGACCTGCATAATCTCGGCTTCCTTGGCGGCAAGGGCCTCGTCAATCTCCTTGATGACCTTATCGGTCAAATCCTGCACCTTGGTTGCCAGAGTATGGTGTTCATCCTTGCCCATATCACCATCCTTTTCGGCCTTCTTCAGGTGCTCCATGCCGTCCCGGCGCACATTGCGCACCGCGACGCGGGCCTGTTCGGCATATTTATGAGCGATCTTGGCGATCTCTTGCCGGCGCTCCTCGTTGAGTTCCGGGATCGGCAGGCGCAAGAGCTGTCCCTCGATCACCGGATTAAGCCCAAGGTCCGATTCCCGGATGGCCTTGTCGACGGCGTTCACCTGGCTCTTATCCCAGACCTGCACCGTGATCATGCGGGCCTCCGGCACGTTGACGGTCGCAACCTGATTGAGCGGCATGGGATTGCCATAGGCCATCACCATGATCGGATCCAGCAGGCTCGCACTGGCACGGCCGGTGCGCAGGCCACTGAACTCTTGCTTGAGTACGCCGTGCGCGCCGCGCATCCGCCGTTCGATCTCGTCCAAGTCGAAGCTAGACATCTTGCCTTCCCTGCCCGCCTCTCGCGCGGCTCTGTGTGAACCGGGCGCGGCCTGAGCTCTGTTTTGCGTTTGCGAGCGCTCGCCAGAGTTCCCTACCCACCATCTATGGTGGTCGAGGCGCCCTCCCCTTGCAACTCAAGAGCCAGGCTGCCTTGGCCCTTGATGGAGAACACAATTATCGGAATCCGACTGTCTCGGGCAAGGGCGATCGCCGCGCCGTCCATGATCTTCAGATCCTGCTTCAGTACATCAGCATAGCTCAAGCGGTCATAGCGCTTTGCATCGGGGACCTTGCGCGGGTCGGCGCTGTAGACGCCATCCACCTGCGTGGCCTTGTATAGGGCTTGGCAGTGCATCTCGGCGGCTCTGAGCGCCGCGGCGGAATCGGTGGTGAAGAACGGGTTGCCCGTCCCTCCGGCGAAGATCACCACCCGGCCCTTCTCCAAATGATCGAGCGCCTTGTCCCGAATATAGGGCTCGCAGACCGTGGGCATCGGGATGGCCGACAGGACCCGGGCCGTGGAGCCGGCGCGCTCGACCGCCGTTTGAAGCGCAAGGGCGTTCATCACGGTGGCGAGCATGCCCATATAGTCGGCGCGGGCGCGATCCATGCCGCTCTCCGCCGCCATAAGGCCGCGAAAGATATTGCCGCCGCCAACGACGAGGCAGATTTGGACGCCCATACGGGCCGCCTCGGCGACGTCCTTGGCGATGGGTTCGATGACGCCGAGATCGATGCCGTAGCCTTTGTCACCGGCGAGCGCTTCACCGGAGAGCTTGACCAGCACACGTCCGTAGCGAAGCTTGGAAGTCGCAGGTGACTTGACCATCAGCGCAAACTCCGGTGGCGATGCGGCGTCTTCACGGTAGGGTCCTCACGGCGGCTCATGAGAGACGCCGCGCCGGCCCTTAAGAACCCGATGCGGCTGCGGCGACCTCGGCGGCGAAATCGCTCTCGCCCTTGTCGATGCCTTCGCCCAGTGCAAACCGGTAGAACCTGGTGATCTTGATCGGCGAACCGACGTCCTTGCCCGCGGCCTCCATGGCCTTGGCCACCGTGTTGTCGGGATCGTGGACGAAGGGCTGATGGAGCAGCACGACCTCCTCGTAGAATTTCCGCAGGCGGCCTTCGACCATCTTGGCGATGACTTCCTCCGGCTTGCCGGACTCCTTGGCCTGCTCGGTGAGCACCGCGCGCTCTCGTTCGACGAGATCCTGATCCAAACTGTCCGTGTCGACCGATTGCGGATTGGCCGCGGCGATGTGCATGGCGACCTGCTTGCCAAATGCCTTCACCGCTTCCGGATCGCCCGTGGAGTCGAGCGCGACCACAACGCCAATCTTGCCAAGACCTGGCGCGGCCTGGTTGTGCATGTAGGTCGCCACCACGCCGTTATCGGCGGCAAGGTAGGCCGTGCGGCGGAGCGTCATGTTCTCGCCGATCGAACCGACCATTTCCTTCAGCGTGTCGGCGACCGTCGCGCCTTTGCTGCCATAACCGGCCGCGCCGAGCTTATCCAAATCGCCCTTGGCGCCCAAAGCAGCGGCGGCGATCTCCGCGACCATGTCTTGGAACGCCGGGTTGCGGGCGACGAAGTCGGTTTCGGAATTCACCTCGACGAGAGCGACAGACTTGTCGTCTCCGGACATGCCAATGAGGCCTTCGGCCGCGACGCGTCCGGCCTTCTTGGCCGCCTTGGAGAGACCCTTGGCGCGCAGCCAGTCGACGGCCGCCTCCATGTCCCCAGCGTTCTGGTTGAGGGCTGCTTTACAATCCATCATGCCCGCGCCGGTCTTGTCGCGGAGCTCCTTGACCGTGGCTGCAGTTATCGTGGCCATACGTTCCTCTTTACTAAGTCTCGTCTTGCCGAATGGGCCTCTCGTTACGCGTATGCGTTATTACGCGTCTGCCTTGGCCTCGGCCTCGGGGGTCTCGGCCTCAGGGGTCTTGCCCTCAGGGGTCTCGGCCTTGGCCTCAGGGGCCTCGGGCTCAGAGGTGTCGGCCTCGGCCTTCTTCTTCCGTGCGGTTGACTTTGCCTTGGCCGGCTTCTTTTCCGGAGCCGCCTCGGGGGCTTTCGTAGCGTCCCCGTTTTCGAGGCTCGGCTCGCCCATGGGCTCTTCCGCCTCGCCGAGATCGACGCCGGAGGAGCCTTGCGCGCGCTCGATGCCGTCGATCGCGGCGCGCGCGATGAGATCGGTGTAAAGCGTGATGGCGCGGCCTGCGTCGTCATTGCCCGGGATGGGGTGGCTGATGCCGTCCGGATCGGAATTGGAGTCGACGATGGCAACGACGGGCATGCCAAGCTTGCAGGCCTCGGCGATCGCGATCGATTCCTTGTTGGTGTCGATCACGAACATGAGGTCCGGTGGCGCGCCCATATCCTTGATGCCGCCCAAGGAGCGCTCGAGCTTGTCCTTCTCGCGGGTGAGCTGCAGCAGCTCCTTCTTGGTGAGACCGTGATGGTCGCCCTCGAGAAGCTCCTCAAGCGTCTTCAGCCGCTTGATGGAGTTGGAGATGGTTCGCCAATTGGTCAGCGTACCGCCAAGCCAACGGTGATTGATGAAGTACTGGGCGCACGATTTGGCCGCGTCGGCGACCGCTTCGGAGGCCTGGCGCTTGGTGCCGACGAACAGCACGCGGCCGCCTTTGGCCACGACGTCGGAGACCGTGACGAGCGCCTGATGCAGCAGCGGTACCGTCTGGGTCAGATCGATGATGTGGATGTTGTTGCGGGAGCCGTAAATATACGGCGCCATCTTCGGGTTCCAGCGGTGGGTCTGGTGACCAAAGTGCACGCCAGACTCGAGGAGCTGGCGCATAGTGATATCGGGCAGTGCCATGGGACTGCTTTACTCCTTTTTCCGGTTCTGCCGCCGCGGGGTGAAGAGACCGGCCGGAACCGGTCACCGGAGCGAGCGCAAAGGCTAGAAGACCTTCGTGACGCTTAATCCCCGCGTGTGAGATGGTGCGCGTTATAGGGGTGCCACCTGCCCTTGGCAAGGGCGGAAAAGCCCGGAACGCCAGGGACCTTAAGGGCTAGAGGATCGCAAGCGCTAAAGCGCGCTGATCGAGGCCACCCCTTGGACCAGTTTGAGTTCGCTGCGTTGGCGAGGCGTGGTGTCGACCCCTTGGGGCAACTCGAACTCGACCTCCTTGGCAATTTCGTCCAGGCGGACCACCAGACGGAACTTCCCCTCTCCGCCCTTGGAGCCCAGTTGCTCGGCCAGCGGGGCAAGCGCGCGCACATCCTCCACGAAGACCTTCATGCCCGAGGAGCGGCCTTCTGCGGCGCCGTCGAGAGACGTAATTTGCTGTACCCGTACGCGCACCGTCTCTCCGTCGGCCTCCGCCTCCACGTCGAGCAAGACGGCGGTGCCGGGCTCCAGCAAGTGCCGGGCGGCGATCAGTGCCTCGGAGAAGACCACGGCTTCGAACTGGCCGGTGGCGTCGGAGAAGGCCACGAAGGCGTAAGGATTGCCGCTCTTGCCCTGGCGTTCGCGCGCGGAGAGGACTGTGCCGGCAAGCGTTCCCACCACGCGGCGCACCCGCGCTTTGGCCTCGAACTCCGCCCAGGTCTCGGCGCCAAGGCCCTCCAGAACCTCCACATAGTCGTCGAGCGGATGGCCCGTGAGGAAGAAGCCCACGGCTTCGAATTCCTTCGACAGTTTGTCGGTGGGGACCCACGGACTTGCCGCGCGAAGCTCGACGGGAGGCGGCGCATGACGCGCGCCGGAGAACAGGTCCTCCTGGCCTTCCGCCCTCGTCTCCAGCGAACGGTTCCCGGTGGCGATCATGAGGTCGACATTGGCGTAGGCGGTGGCGCGATCGATCCCAAGATCGTCGAGCGCCCCCGCCGCGGCCAAAGTCTCCATGGCGCGCTTGTTGACGAGGCGCGGATTGAGGCGGCGCGCAAAGTCGGACACGTCGTTGAACGAGCCGTTCTCCGTGCGCTCGGTGCAGATGAACTCGACGGCCTGGCGGCCGACATTCTTCAGCGCCGCGAGCGAGTAACGAATAGCGCCGTCATTGGGGATGAAGCCCACTTCGGAGCGATTGACCGAGGGCGGCTGCAAGGGAATGCCGAGCCGGCGGGCTTCTTGGGCGAAGCCGTTGAGCTTGTCGGCATTGCCCATGTCCAAGGTCATGGAGGCTGCAACGAACTCCGTCGGGTGGTTCGCCTTGAGATAGGCGGTCTGATAGGCGATCAGGGCATAGGCCGCGGCGTGGGACTTGTTGAAGCCGTAGCCGGCAAACTTCGCCACCAGCTCGAAGATGTACTCGGCGCGGCCCTTGTCCACGCCGTTCCGGACAGCGCCGTCGACGAAGCGCTTCCGCTGCTTGTTCATCTCGGCCTTGATCTTCTTACCCATTGCGCGGCGCAGCAGGTCGGCCTCGCCCAGCGAATAGCCGGACAGGACTTGCGCGATCTGCATCACCTGTTCCTGGTAGATGATTACACCGTAGGTTTCCGCCAGGATCGGTTCGATGGTGGGATGGAGGCTCTCGATCTCCTCTCGTCCATGCTTGCGGTTCACATAGGTGTCGATGTTGTCCATCGGTCCCGGGCGGTAGAGCGCCACGATGGCGATGATGTCCTCGAACCGGTCGGGCTTGAGCTTGCGAAGCGCATCACGCATGCCCTGTCCTTCGAGCTGGAACACGCCGACCGTGTCGCCGCGCTGCATGAGTTCGTAGGCGGCCGCATCGTCGAGGGGGATCGTCGAGACATCGATTTCGATCCCCTGACGCGCAATGAGCTTCCGCGCCGTGTCGATGCCCGTCAGGGTCTTGAGGCCGAGAAAGTCGAATTTCACCAGGCCGGCCGCTTCGGCCCATTTCATGTTGAATTGGGTGGCGGGCAGCTGAGCACGCGAATCTCGATAGAGTGGCACCAGGTCGATCAGGGGGCGGTCGGCGATGACGACGCCGGCCGCGTGGGTCGAGGCGTGGCGGTAGAGGCCTTCGAGCCGCTGGCCAATATCGAGCAGCTTGGCGACGATGGGCTCCCGGTCACGCTCCTCTTGAAGGCGTGGCTCGCCGGCAATGGCCTGCGGCAGCGTCACCGGATTCGCCGGGTTCATCGGCACGAGCTTGCAAAGCCGGTCCACCTGGCCATACGGCATCTGTAGAACGCGGCCGACGTCGCGTAACACCGCGCGCGCTTGCAGCTTACCGAAGGTGATGATGTGGGCCACGCGGTCCTCGCCGTAGCGCTCGCGGACATAGGCGATCACCTCGTCGCGCCGGTCTTGGCAGAAGTCGATATCGAAGTCGGGCATGGACACGCGTTCGGGGTTCAAGAAGCGCTCGAAAAGAAGCCCGAAGCGGATCGGATCGAGATCCGTGATGGTGAGCGCGTAAGCGACGAGCGAGCCCGCGCCGGAGCCACGGCCGGGACCGACGGGAATGCCCTGCCCCTTGGTCCACTTGATGAAGTCGGCAACGATTAGGAAGTAGCCCTGATAGTTCATGCCGGTGATGACATCGAGCTCGAAGGCGAGGCGCTCCCGATAGGACGTTTCGTCGTGGCCTGGCGCGGTGCCGTGCAGAGCAACCCGCTCCTGCAAGCCCGCTTCCGCCTGCCGTCTCAGCTCGGCGGCCTCAGTCTCGGCCAGCGCGCTCGTCGCCTTCTCGCCAGAGAGAAAGGCGGGCAGGATGGGATCGCGCGTTACGGGGCGATAGGCGCAGCGCTGGGCGATCTCTACGGTGTTCTCAATCGCCTCGGGCAGATCGGTGAACAGCACCTGCATCTCGTTCGCCGTCTTGAAGTAATGATCGGGGCTCAAGCGCCGCCGCTCATCGACCGCCACATAGCTGCCTTGCGCGATGCAGATCAGCGCATCATGGGCTTCGAAATCGTCTCGGGTGGCGAAGAACGGCTCGTTGGTGGCGACCAGCGGCAGCGCCATGTCATAGGCCAGCCTGACCAGATGAGGCTCGACCGCCCTCTCCTGCGCCAGGCCATGGCGCTGGAGTTCGACATAGAGCCGGTCGCCGAACAGCGCCTGGAGCGCCTCCAGGCGGCCACGCGCCAGGTCCGGGTTTCCGTCGGCGAATGCGCAATCGATGACACCTTCGGGTCCACCGGTGAGCGCGATCAGGCCGTCGGCATGGGCTGAAAGCGCCTCGAGCGTGACGATCGCCTCGCCGGTTTCGGCCGCGGTGAAATAGGCCTTGGTGGAGAGCCGCATCAGGTTGGCGTAGCCGACCTCGTCTTTGGCAAGGAGGGCGAGCCGGCCGTCCGCTTTGGGTCCACGCAGGTCGGCGCCGGGCGTGGGCTCCCGCTCTGCGGCAAACGCCAGCGCCAGCGTGCAGCCTATGATGGGTTGGATGCCGGCCCCGGCCATGGCTTCGGAGAATTCAAGCGCGCCGAATAGATTGTTGGAATCCGTCAGCGCCAGCGCCGGTGCTTCGTCGGCCTTGGCAAGCTCGAGCAGGCGGGGAACGGTCAGCGCCCCTTCGAGCAGCGAATAGGCCGAGTGCGCGCGAAGGTGCACGAAGGGTTGGGGGCGCTCGGTCAAGCTTCAGGTGTCTCCCGTCAGAGGCGGCGGCTGGTCCCTACACTCCCGGATGCGGACGATTCGTTCGAGGCTTATCTCCGCTTTTCAACGTTACACACGCCGCAGGCCACGCGGGCCGGTCCGAGCCGATGCCCTGTGTCGCTGCGGGGTGTGTTCTCTCTATGTTCTTAACGGGATACGTGGAAAAAGCAAGGAAAGCCTAGCTTTTTGCTTCGACTACGACGACCTCTTCCTCGACGAGATGGCCGTCTGCCAAGCGCAGCGTGCGGTCCATACGGGCGGCAAGCTCGAGATTATGGGTGGCGACCACGGCCGCCACGCCCTCATCGCTCACGAGCCGCAAGAGCTCCTCGAACACGCGCTCGGCGGTGTTGGGGTCGAGATTGCCCGTGGGCTCGTCCGCCAGCAGCACTTTGGGCTGGTTGGCCACGGCGCGGGCGATGGCCACGCGTTGCTGCTCGCCGCCGGAGAGTTCCGCCGGGCGGTGGTCCCAGCGATCTTTCAAGCCGAGCATGCCCAGCAGGTCCTTGGCCCGCGCCTCGGCCTCGGCCTTGGTCCGGCCCAGGATGAGCTGCGGCAGCATGACGTTCTCCAGCGCCGAGAACTCCGGCAGCAGATGATGGAACTGATAGACGAACCCCACCTCCAGGCGGCGAACCCTTGTGCGCTCGGCGTCGGACAGCGTGCCGCAATCGACCCCATTGAGAATTACAGCGCCGGCATCCGGCCGCTCGAGCAGCCCGGCAATGTGCAGCAGAGTCGATTTGCCCGCGCCCGAGGGGCCGAGCAGCGACACGGTCTCGCCGGGATAGAAGGTGGCAGACGCGTCCTTGAGTACGTCGATGCGGCGATCACCTTGGGTGAAGCCGCGGTCGAGGTTCTCAAGGCGCAGGGCCGGCGATCTTTCAGGATTGTCCACCGCTCCCCCTACTCGTAGCGAAGCGCTTCGACAGGATCGAGACGCGAGGCCCGCCAGGACGGGTAGACCGTGGCGAGCACCGACAGGATCAGCGCCATGATGACGACGGAACTGGTCTCGCCCGTGTCCATCTCGGCGGGAAGCTTAGACAGATAATAGAGCTCGGCGGGGAACAGCTCCGTATTGGTAAGCCAGGCGATGACCCCACGGATGCGGTCGATGTTGAGGCAAACGAGTACGCCGAGCGCGAGGCCCGCAAGCGTGCCCACGATTCCGATCGACGCACCGGTGATGAAGAAGATGCGCATCACGGCGCCGCGCGTGGTGCCCATGGTGCGCAGGATGGCGATGTCGCGGCCCTTGTCCTTCACCAGCATGATAAGGCCGGAGATGATGTTGAGAGCGGCGACCAGCACGATGAGCGCCAGGATGAGGAACATGACATTGCGTTCGACCTGAAGCGCGGTGAAGAAGGTCGCGTTCCGTTGACGCCAATCGCTGACATAAATGGTCGGCCCGCCGGCGGTTATGATCTTGGGCACAAGCTCTGCCACTTCGTCCGGCGAATCGAGGACGACCTCCAATACCGTGACGGTCTCGCGCTGGCTGAAATAGCGCTGTGCCTCGCTGAGCGGCATGAACAGGATGCTCGCGTCATATTCCGACATGCCGATCTCGAAGGTGGCCGCGACGGGATAGCGCTTCACACGCGGCGCGGTGCCGAGCGCGGTCGACGGGCCTCTCGGGGTCAGGATCGAAACCTCATCGCCGACCTTGACGTTCAGATCGTTGGCCATGCGGCTGCCGAGGGCCAGCCCGGGCTTGCCGTCGAAGCCGTCCAGCGTGCCGAAGCGGATATTGCTGGAGATGGCCTTGAGGCTCTTGAGGTCGGCTTCGCGGAGGCCCCGCACCAGTGCGCCGCTGGACGTGTAGGGCGTCGAGATCAGGACCTGTCCTTCGACCAAGGGCAGCACGTATTTCACGCCCTCGACCTCGCGGACACGGTTCGCCACTTCGTCGTAATCGGTGAACTCGCCGAGACTGTGCACCACCACGTGGCCGTTGAGGCCAAGCATCTTGTCGAAGAGCTCCTGGCGGAAGCCGTTCATCACCGCCATGACGATGATCAGGGTCGCGACGCCAAGGGTGATCCCGATGAATGAAAAGCCGGCAATCACCGAGATGAAGCCTTCTTTCCGGCGGGCTCGCAAATAGCGCAACGCCACCATCCATTCGAAGGGCGCAAATGCCCGTGTGCTCGTGGTCGCGCTCATGCTGATTCCTTTCTCGCCGTCTCTGCCGAGGCGATGAGCTTAGTCAACGCGGCATCGAAGGTAAGACTATGGCGGGCGCCGGTCGCGCGCTCCTTCAGCTCGATCTCACCGGCTTTCAGCCCCTTGGGCCCGACGATGAGCTGCCAGGGAACCCCGATAAGATCCATGGCAGTGAACTTGGCTCCCGCCCGGTCGTCCCGGTCATCATAGAGGACGTCTAATCCCGCCGCCCCCAGCTTGGCGTAGAACTCTTCGCATGCCGCGTCGGTCTCCGCGTCGCCGGCTTTCAAATTGATGAGGCCGACATCGAACGGCGCCACGGCTTGCGGCCAGATGATACCCGCCTCGTCGTGGGAGGCCTCGATGATGGCGCCCACGAGCCGTGATACGCCGATGCCATAGGAACCCATCTCCACCGCGACCAGCTCGCCATTCGGGCCTTGCACCTTGGCGCCCATGGCTTGCGAATATTTGGTGCCGAAATAGAAGACCTGTCCAACCTCGATGCCGCGCGCCGACAACTGCATGTCGGCGGGGACGTCTTGCGAGAAGCGCTCGGCATCGTGTACGTCTTCGGTGGCGGCATAGAGTGCGGTGCGCTGACTGACATAGGACGTGAGATCGGATTCGTAGTCCACGTCCGCCGGCGGCGCGGGCATCTCGATCAGCTCCTTGTGGCAGTACACTTGGGACTCGCCGGTCTCTGCCAGGATGATGAACTCGTGGGAGAGGTCGCCGCCGATCGGGCCCGTCTCGGCGCGCATCGGCACTGCGCGAAGTCCCATGCGAGCGAAGGTGCGCAGATAGGAGACGAACATCTTGTTGTAGGATTTGACGGCGCCTGCTTTGTCGAGGTCGAACGAGTAGGAATCCTTCATCAGAAACTCGCGTCCGCGCATCACGCCGAAGCGCGGCCTGACCTCGTCGCGAAATTTCCATTGGATATGATAGAGGATGCGCGGCACGTCCTTGTAGGACTTCGCGCCGGCCCGGAAAATCTCGGTGATCATCTCTTCGTTGGTCGGCCCGTAGAGCATGTCGCGCTCATGGCGATCGCTGATCCGCAGCATTTCCTTGCCGTAGGCCTCGTAGCGTCCGCTTTCCCGCCATAACTCGGCGGGCTGGATCGTCGGCATCAGGAGCTCTATGGCGCCGGCGCGGTCCTGCTCCTCGCGCACGATTTGCTCGATCTTGCGGAGAACGCGGTGGCCAAGCGGCAGCCAGGAATAGATCCCCGCGCTCGATTGGCGGATCATGCCGGCGCGCAGCATCAGCCGGTGGGAGACGATCTCCGCTTCCTTGGGATCGTCGCGCAAGAGAGGGAGAAAGTAGCGGCTGAGGCGCATTGAAGTGCTCTGATGGCGTTGAGAGCAGGTGTTTTGATGCCTCCTGCCCGTTTGCGATGAGCCATGCATGGCGGAAGGCTCAAAAAACCGCCCCGCCGGGCCCCCTGCCGCGGCTAATAACCAAGATCGCGGGCCTAGGCAATCAACCCTGATCACGAATTCCAAGGACTTGCGTGATTCTCAAGGCGAGACGGTGCCTGCGGCCCCGGGGAGAAGCATTCGCTGGTACAACGGCCGGTGGTGCAAGTTTAGTGCTTCACAATCGGGCACCCCGAAATCGTGCCTGTGTCTTGTGCAGCATTACTGGCGCGCGACACTGAAGAACTGTCGCCCTTCGTCTTGCCTTCACTAGGGAGGTAAGAATGTCGCATTATTCTGCGGCGACGGGTCACAATCATGGTGACAATTTAGCGTGCCTGGGCTAGTGTCCCGACACAACGTGAGAGCGTTCCGGACCGGTAGCGATCTCGGGAGTTACGCGTTGAGAGATTGGACTAGGTCCAAGTCTTGGGAGGAAGTACTCCAGGCGCGCTAATCATGCGAATGCATGGGCGCCGCCGCTCTTCAGCCGAAACTCGATTGTCCGTGTGACGGCGAGCTGGGAAGGCCGAAGGGAGAAGGAGTCACGATACTGAAGAGCAAGGTCGGGTTCGACCTTGCTTTTTTTTGTCCAGGCTCCGGGCTCCGGCGTGTCGGCGCAGCTAGCGCTCCTGCACCGACTCGTAGCGCGGGAAGAATGGGATATCGTCGAGCGCGATCACGTGATGCACGATGATCGCGTAGACACCGGCGAAGACTAGGCCCGCGACCACGGTTGTCGCCAGCATCTTGGGCAGGAGGCGGGGCCGATGGGGGGCGCTGTCCGCATTGCCGGGGGATGCTTCCTCGCCGACCTCTTCGGTGGTGCGCACGCCGATGGGCAGCATGGCGAACAGCACGATCCACCAGATGATGAAATAGATGGCGAGGCCGAAGGCCAGGCTCATGGGATCAAGCTCATGGGATCAAGCCTCCTCGAGCTCGACCAGGGTGCCGCAGAAGTCCTTGGGATGCAGGAATAAAACCGGCTTGCCGTGGGCGCCGATCTTAAGCTCGCCGGAGCCGAGCACGCGGGCACCTTCCCTCACCAATTGGTCGCGCGCCTCTTTGATATCAGGGACTTCGTAGCAGAGGTGATGGATGCCGCCATTGGGGTTGCGCTCCAAGAAGGCGGCGATGGGCGAGCCTTCGCCGAGCACGCCGAGAAGCTCGACCTTGGTGTTGGGCAGCTCGATGAAGACGGTGCTAACCCCATGTTCCGGCTGTTCTTCTTCCGCCGACACGGTGGCGCCCAGAGTGTCGCGATAGACCGCGGTGGCGGCCTTCAAGTCGGGCACGGCAATGGCGACATGGTTCAAACGGCCAATCATCAAACGCTGCTCCAGCTCGAAAAGGTGTGGAACTATTATGCCCGGATATGGGCTTTTCGGGTGCCGAATAGCACCCTTGTTGCGGCCCTATAGCACCGTGAGCAGCACCGTGCACACCGGCTTCTTGCCCCAGGTCTGAGCAAGCGCCGCGCGCACCCCGCGCCGCACCGCCTCGGCCACCAGCGCGGGGTCTTTGCGCCTTGGACGCGGAATGCTCTGAACCGTGCCGATGGCGGCGTCGCGCGCGATCTCCCACAGCGGTATCCCCTGATTGTCCTCCTCAGGCAGGCCCTTCAGCGCGATCTCCGGATCGGCGACGAGCTCACCCTTGGTGGTGAGGATCAGAGACACCGAGACGATGCCGGCATAACTCAACTTGCGGCGGTCGCGCACCTGGCCGTCGTCGGCGGAGGTGAGGATGTTGCCGTCGCGATAAAGACGGCCGGTGGGCACATCGGCGACGATGGCGGCGGGCTGTGGCAGGAGGTGCACCATGGTACCGTTCCGTGCACGGATCACCTGTTTGATGCCGAGGTGTTCGGCCAACTCCGCATGGGCTTCGAGGTGCCGGCCTTCCCCATGCATCGGGACGGCGATATCCGGTTTCAGCCAGTCATAGAGCTGTTCCAGCTCACCACGACGGGGGTGACCGGAGACGTGAACCAGCGCGTCCTGGTCGGTGAGGATCTCGATCTTGTTGTCCGACAGCGCATTCTGCACGCGGCCGACGGCCTTCTCGTTTCCGGGAATGGTGCGGGAGGAGAAGATCACCCAGTCGCCGGCCTTCAAGGAAATGCTCGGATGCTCGCCGGACGCGATGCGGGCCAGGGCCGCGCGCGCCTCGCCCTGGCTGCCGGTGCACAGCGCCACGACCTTGTCCGGGGGGAACTGGGCGAACGCCGTCTCCTGATGGAAGGAGAGTTCCGGATCGAGATAGCCGGTGGCCTGCGCCGCCTCGATGACCCGATACATGGCGCGGCCGGCGACGACAAGCTCGCGGCCTGCCGCCTTGGCGGCTTTCGCCACCGAAACGACGCGCGCGACGTTGGAGGCGAAAGTGGTGACCGCGACGCAATTGGGCGCCTTGGCGATAAGCTGTTCCAGGCCCACCGCGACCTCGGCCTCCGAAGGCGAGACACCGTCGCGGATGGCGTTGGTCGAATCGCAAATCAGCGCGGCGAGCCCGTCGCGGCCGATCTCGCGCAAGCGCGCTTCGTCGGTCGGCGCGCTGGTCAACGGCTGCTTGTCGAGTTTCCAATCGCCGGTGTGGAGCACCGTCCCCAGCTTCGTGGTGATGGCAACGGCGTTCGGTTCGGGGATCGAATGCGACATGGAGATCAGCTCGATGTCGAAGGGACCGATGCTGCGCTTCGCGCCCATGGGCACGACTTCCAGCGGCAGATCTTCGACGTTCATGCGCATCTCGCCGAGCTTGGCGCGGAGCATCTCGGCGGTGAAGGGCGTCGCGTAGATTGGCACGTGGCCGAGCAGCGGCCATAGATCGGGTATGGCGCCGTAGTGATCTTCATGCGCGTGGGTCAGAAGAAGCCCGGCAATGTTGTGGCGCTCTTCTTCGAGGAAACTGATGTCGGGCAGGATGACGTCGATGCCGGGCTCGTACTCCCCGCCGAAGGTCACGCCCATGTCGACGATGAGCCAGGTATAGGCGCCGCGACGGCCATAGCCGTAGAGATACAGATTCATGCCGATCTCGCCGACGCCGCCGAGAGGCACGAAGACGAGCGCGTCGCCGTTGCGAGTGGATTTCGAAGACACGAGGTTCAATGCGCCCTATCAGCTCGCGAAGAAGACATCGCCGGCCGTGATGCGCTGCTCACCATCTGCCGTGCGAAGCCTGAGCGCCCCTTCGGAATCGAGACCCGCGTAGGTGCCCTCGGTCTCGACGCCGTTGACCCGGACGACCAATGGCCGCCCGAGCGGACCGGCGCGGTCGAGCCAGGCGCGCCGGATCGTGGAGAAGGTCGCGCCCTCCCCCCACCGCTGAAGCCATTCGTGGGTCGTCGCCGCCAAGACTTGAAGCGCTTGCGCCGGCGTGACCGTGAGGCCGTAGGCGTCTAGGCTGATCGCGGGCTGCGGCAAGTTCTCGGGATAGTTGGCGAGATTGATGCCGGTGCCGATCACGACAACGGAGCCCTTGTTGTTCGGGCTCCCGACGTTCTCCAGGAGCATGCCGGCGACTTTTTCCTCCGCGAGCAGCACATCATTGGGCCATTTGAGCAGAAGCTCCGAGCGGCCCTCATAGGCGATGAGCTTGGCGACCGTCTCGTAGGTGATGACCCCTGCGACGAGCGCGAGTTGGCTTGCGGTTTGGATCGGGCAGTTCAGCCGGATCAGAAGGCTGGCGAAGAGATTGCCGACCTGGGAGGTCCATTCCCGCCCGGCACGGCCGCGGCCCTTGGATTGGCGGACCGAGCTGATCCACAAGGGGCCCGGCTCGCCCATATCGGCGCGCCGCTGCGCTTCTGCATTGGTGGAGTCGACCGTATCCAGCCGGACCAAGCGGTAGCCGGTGGGCATCTTAGGTGACGGAGACGCAACATAAGTCATTTAGAACAATGATTTGGCGGCCACTCCGGCAGCCGCGACCAGCGGTGCCGGGTAGACGAAGTAGAACATGATCAAAAGCCCGCTTGCCCCGAGCACGGCGGCAAGCGTCCCCGGCATCGGCTCAAAGCGTTCAACGGGATCGTCAAAATACATGATCTTGACGATCCGCAGGTAATAGAACGCGCCCACCACGCTCAACAGCACACCGATGACGGCGAGCACGTAGAGCCCGGATTCGATGGCGGCCAAAAAGACGTAGAACTTGGCGAAGAAACCCGCAAGGGGCGGAATCCCGGCGAGCGAGAACAACAGAACCGCGAGCATCAGCGCCATTGCCGGGCTCGTGCGCGAGAGCCCCGAAAGCTGGCTGATCTCCTCGACCATCTTGCCGTCGCGCCTCAGCGCCAGGATGCAGGCGAAGGTGCCAAGGGTCATGACAAGGTAGATGGCGAGATAGACAATGACGCCCTGCACGCCTTCCGCCGTACCGGCGGCAAGGCCGACCAGCGCATAGCCCATATGCCCAATCGAGCTATAGGCCATCAGGCGTTTGATGTTGTGTTGGCCGATCGCCGCGAACGAGCCGAGCGCCATTGAGGCGATCGCCAGGAAGATGACGATCTGCTGCCACTCCATGGTGACGGCGGGAAAGGCCGAGATGACCACGCGCACGAACAAGGCCATGGCGGCGATCTTCGGCGCCGCGGCGAAGAAGGCGGTCACCGGGGTCGGCGCGCCTTCGTAAACATCTGGCGTCCACATGTGGAAGGGCACGGCGGAGATCTTGAAAGCGAAACCGGCCATCAGGAACACGAGCCCGAAAATGAGACCGAGATTGGCGCCGGAGGGTTGCACGGCCGAAGCGATCTGTGAGAATTCGGTCGAACCGGTGAAGCCGTAGACGAGCGAAGCGCCGTAAAGCAGCATGCCGGAGGACAGCGCGCCGAGGACGAAATATTTGAGGCCGGCTTCCGAGGAGCGTGCGGAATCCCGCTTGAAGGCCGCGACCACATAGAGCGCGAGACTCTGCAGCTCCAGGCCGACATAAAGCGCGATGAGGTCGTAAGCCGAGATCATCATCATCATGCCGGTCGTGGCAAGCAGCGCGAGCACCGGATATTCGAATTTCAGCCCGCCATCGGTATCGCGCCAGAAATCGATCGACATGATGAGCGCGATCGCCGCACCCACGAGCGCCATGAGTTTCAACAGGCGCGCGTAGGGGTCGACGATGAAGCTGCCGCTGAACAGGGTGACGGTCCCCTCACCCATCGCGACGAAGACACCGGCGAGCGCGAATACGCCGACCGCGAGCCACAGCACCAGCTCGCCACGATCCGGCCGCGAGAACGCGCCTACCATGAGCAGCGCCATGGCCCCGATTGCCAGAGTGAGCTCGGGCAGCATCGCAACGAGATTGAGTTGCTCGATCACGGGCGTGCGTCCTCTACGGCGTGAGCGCGAACCGCGCCTGTTCGGCGGCGGCAAGGCTCGCTTTGAAGTCGGCCATCAGCGCCTCGACCGAGGTGGCCGAGATGTCGAGGATGGGGTTGGGATGGAACCCGAACCAAATCGTAATGACGATGAGCGGCACCATGATCGCGATCTCCCGCCAGGAGAGATCTTTGATGTGCTTCAGCGCGGGATTGGTGATGGTGCCGAAGATGATGCGGCGGTAGAGCCATAGCGCATAGCCCGCCGATAGGATGATGCCGGTGGTGGCGAACAGCGCGACCCAGGTGTTGACCTCGAAGGCGGCGAGCAGGGTCAGGAATTCGCCGACGAAGCCGCTCGTGCCGGGCAAGCCGACATTGGCCATGGTGAATACCATGAACACCGCGGCATAGAGCGGCATTCGGTTGACCAGACCGCCGAACACCGAGATCTCGTGCGTGTGCATGCGGTCGTAGATGACGCCGACGCAGAGGAAGAGCGCGGCGGAGACGATGCCGTGGGAGAGCATCAAGAAGATGCCGCCCTGCAGACCCTGCATGGTGATGGTGAAGATGCCCATGGTGACGAAGCCCATATGGGCGATCGACGAATAGGCAATGAGCTTCTTCATGTCTGTCTGGGCGAGCGCCACGAGCGAGGTGTAGACGATGGCGATCACCGACAGCGCGAAGATGAGCGGCGCGAACTCGGCCGAGGCCAGCGGAAACATGGGGATGGAGAAACGCAAGAAGCCGTAGCCGCCGAGCTTCAAAAGAATGCCGGCGAGGATCACGGAGCCGGCCGTGGGCGCCTCCACGTGAGCGTCGGGCAGCCAGGTGTGGACCGGCCACATGGGAAGCTTCACCGCGAAGGAGGCGAGGAAGGCGAACCACAGCCAGGTCTGCATCCCGGGCGGGAAGTCGTGGGTGAGCAGCGCCGGGATGTTGGTGGTCCCCGCCTCCCAATAGATTGCCATGATGGCGAGCAGCATCAGCAGCGAGCCGGTGAGCGTGTAGAGGAAAAACTTGAAGCTCGAATAGACGCGGCGCGGCCCGCCCCAAATGCCGATGATGAGGAACATCGGAATGAGGCCGCCCTCGAAGAACAGGTAGAACATCACGAGGTCGAGAGAGCAGAACACGCCGAGCATCAAGGTCTCGAGCACGAGGAAGGCGATCATGAATTCCTTCACCCGCACCTTGATGGCGCCGAAGCTCGACAGGATGGTCAGCGGCATCAAAAGTGTGGTGAGCACCACGAAGGGCATGGAGATGCCGTCGAGGCCCATATGGAAGGTGATGGGGCCGAGCCAGGGTCTCAGTTCCACGAACTGGAACTGCGCGGTGGCGAGATCGAAATCGCGCCACAGCAGCAGCGAGATGCCGAAGGTGATGAGCGTCGTCCACAGCGCGATGTAGCGCGCGTTGCGGAAGGCGCTCTCGTCGTTGCCGCGCAACAGCAAAATCAGCAGCGCGCCGAGAAGCGGCAGGAAGGTTACCGTGGAGAGGATTGGCCAGCCATAGCTCATGGGGTCAGCGCGCCTCCCGCCACAATGAAATAGGTGATGAGAGCCGCCACGCCGATCAGCATGATGAAGGCGTAGTGATAGATATAGCCGGTCTGCAGGCGCACCACGCGGTTACTGATGTCCATGACACGCGTGGCGACGCCATTGGGGCCGATGCCGTCGATGACGGCGCCATCACCGTAGCGCCAGAGAAAGTTGCCGAGCCATTTGGCGGGGCGCACGAATATGCGGTCGTAAAGCGCATCGAAATACCAGGCGTGGAGGAAGAACTGATTGACCGCCGGAAAGCGCTTGAGCAGGCCAAACGGATAGAGCGGCTGCCACATATAGAAGTACCAAG
>Ga0307379_10001190_pt1 | contig 41538 bp, 44 predicted proteins | sample UN2MG_FD_202237 | JGI IMG/M metagenome (GOLD analysis project Ga0307379, IMG submission 202237) | Soil microbial communities from Risofladan, Vaasa, Finland - UN-2 | ecosystem: Environmental > Terrestrial > Soil > Coastal area > Acid sulfate soil | place: Finland: Risofladan, Vaasa | collected...
GTGATCGCGGTGTTGATCGCGGCCACGTTCAACAGGATGAAGTTCGACAGCACGTTGACCAAGGCCCCTGCCGAAACCGTGAGGTCCAGCATGATCGGGAAGAACTGGATGATCTGCTCGGGGAGAGACAGCGTTGACGTGTCCCGCAATGAGAACGACACCCCCGGAATAGCAACGATGTCGGCGTCCGTCCCATCGATCCGCGTGATCACAAAAACCTCGACAGCCCACCTAGCACCCGAGTTGGTCTTCACACCCTTGCTGTTCGATCCAGCGACGAAGACCCCACCCGTGGTATTCGCATGCGGGTAGCCGCCACTCAAATTGCTGAGGTCGATCAGCATGTAGTACGTGGTGGCTGCCACGCCGAGCTTCACATAGGAAACGCCCACCACCTTGTCGCGGTCGTCGATGAAGTCGTCTCGGGTGCGAACCGAGCCATCCGTCTCCGTGAGGACCGCTTGGGTGTTGCCCGAGCCGTCCACACCAGCGACCTGCACAGGGTCACCGACCGCCGCAGCTCCGTCAGCAGCTGCACCCACCACACGCTGGCGGCCAGCTGTGTCTGTGAGCTTGGTCTGGACGTTGGCTCCGTCATACCCCGCTGTGAGGACCGGGTTCTCGGTCGGAGCCGCCCCATCTGCATCGGTCCCGGCCACAGCCCAAGGCGGCGTCCCCTGTTGTACCGTCCAGGTCCCGCTCTGCCCCACGGGGATAGCTGTCTGGTCTGATGCGAGAACCACGGGAATCGAGGCCGCCATCGCCTTCTGACCGACTGTGGGGGTCGTCGCCCCCATCCACGCCCCAACGTTGGTGTCGAGACGGGCACCCACCAGGGCGGCTGGGAGCTGAGGCGTGTCTACCGTCAGCGACCCACCATTGTCGTCCACACTGACGAGCCCGGTCGAGTCGTTGGCCAGCGTCACTCTCAGAGCGGTGGCCTCTGTCCCACCACCCGTGGTCGAGAGCGGAGCTGGCACCGTCAGGACATCCACATCACCGATGTTGTTGGTGCCCGCTGGGAGCTGGGCGCCAACCACTACATCGAGGCGACCGCTCACCAGGGCAGCTGGGAGCTGCGGCGTATCGACCGTCAGCGAGCCCCCGTCATCATCGACTGGCTGCGAGGTCGTCCCGGTCGGGTCGGTGCGGAGCGGATCCGTCGCCGTGCCGCCAGCTACGACGCCGCCCGAGGCAGGCAGGCCCAAACCCACCATCGAGAGACTTTCAATCCCCGCTCCTGTGTCGTAGTCGAGCTGCACCTCGGTCTTGACGGCCCAGGGAGGCGTGCCTTGCTGGATGGTCCAAGCCCCGCTCTGGGTGACAGGAAGGGCGCTCTGGTCTGAAGCAAAGGTCACAGGAATCGAGGCCGTCATGGCCTTCTGACCCACGGTCGGGGTCGTCGAACCGAGCCAAGCTCCGATGTTCGTGTCGAGCCGGGCACCAACAAGAGCTGCCGGGAGCTGCGTCGTGTCAATGGTGATCGACCCAGCATTGTCCGTGATGGGGATGGCGCTCTGGTTGCTGGCGATGACCACCGGAATCGAGGCAGCCATGAGGGCCTGGCCGTTGACCGGGACGCGGGCCGTGAAGGTTGCCTCAGTCAGCAACGTCGCCAGGGTCGCCTCTGTGGCCGCCCCAGTAGGCAGAGGAAGGCTTGCAGCGCTGACGGGCAAGGCTGTGCCCCCGGCAACGCCCTGGACGCTTGCAACGCCCCCTGCGGGCGTCCCGGCAACACCTGCCCCGACGATGACCTGTTGCCCAGAGGCATTGGTGCTGAAGAACCGATAGTTGGACCCGTCCCAACCAACGCTCACGAAGCCGCGTTGGTTGGCGATGGTCGCAACGCCGTCCTTGACCGCTAGTTCGAGGTCGTCGCTGGTGTACGGGACGCTGATGAGGTTCCGGCTCATGCCCAAGTCCTTGTACGGCTCGTCTCCAAAATACCCGTGTAGACGATGGCGTCAGTCAGCGTGATGAGCACCGTTGAGCCGTCAACATCGTACATCTTCCACACCTCGGTGGTGGGCTTGATGCCGGTGTACGTTACGTCCAGCGAAAGGAGCTTATCGACCTTGGTGTTGTCGTCGTACCAAGTCGCGTTGGTGAGCTTGATCCCTGTGTAGGTCAGCTCCTTGAAAGCGCCGCTGGCAAACCCGTCGCCTGGGCCGTCATCGAGGAAGTGAATGAGCTGCCTGAGAGCGTTGTGTGATGTCGGGGTGAGCCCGGACCCGGAACGGAGATTGAAGATACCCGTGCCGTCTCGCGCCAGCAGATCCCCAGCGTTGTGGGTGAAGGCACCGACGACAGACGGATTGAGCCCAGTATCCTCAAGCTGAAGTTCTTCCTCCAGCCGAGCACCTGGGAATCTGTCCGGGGTACGGGCCATCAGCCTTCCTTGGGGGCCTTGTCAGGACATCCCCGGGACGTGTGACCCTGCTTGCCACAGTTGCCGCACTTGAAGGTCTTTTTAGACTTCGTCCTGGCCTTGGCAGGCTTCTCTTGGGCATCTGCCTTTGGTTCAGCTTCAGCCTTTCGCTGGGCCGCGATCCCAGGCTTGGGTCGAGCACCAGGCACACGGCCACCCGACTCGGCGCCAGTTTGAGAAAGCGATCCATCGTCCTCCACCACGAGTGCCCCAGAGGCAATAGCTTCCTCGATTCGCTCGATCTTGGAGCCTTCCAGATCATGCAACTTGCCGTAGTGCTTGACGAGCTTCTCATAGGCGGCGATCTCACCAATCGCTGAGAGCTGGCAGTTGTTCATGTGCTGAGCCTGAACAGCCAGGCTGTCCACAGCACGAGTGATCTGGAGCTTGGCGTAGGCAGCAACCTCCAACGGACCCAGGCCAGTGAGCTTGCCCTCATCCATGTCCGCGGTCACCTGATCCGCAAGACCTTGAACGTTCTTGCACGAAGTTACGAGGGCCTTCTTGGCGCCCTCGTAACCCGCGGCTTCCTTCTTGGCACCATCGAGCCAGTCGTCGGCATCACACCCAAGATTGTGAAGGATGGCTTTCTTGGTCTCGATTTTGGAAGTCAGGCTCATGGGGTACTCATCTTCATTTGGATTTAGGATGAGCAGCCCCCTTTGGCCTTGAGAGCTGCTCAGGGACTCACGCTATCAGGACTTAGGCAGTCGAGACACGCGAGATGACACAGATCACGTCGTTGACCTTGACGATGAACTCGAACTTGAGCTGGGCGTCCGAGGTGTTGTCCAGGTCGTCGCCAGGATACACATCGTGGTTGGCCGCTGCGTTGATACCCGACCTCAACAGCTGACCGTTGAGGTAGATGTCGTGGTCGTCGATGAAAGTACCGCCCGACAGGTCACCGAGGGCGACATCGAGGTTGCCGTCGCTGTTCGAGACGTTGAGGTTCGCGGTAGTCGTCGAGGTGACGTTGGCGCAGGTCTTGGTGAAGTCGTTCGTCGTCAGCGCCTGGACCATGGCGTTGAGCAAACTGACCTCGCCGAACTCCACCTCGAAGGCGTCCCACTCTGCCGTGGTGTCGGCGAGCCGGATGCCGTTCAAGGACCAAGTAGAGGCCGAACGATAGGAATCGTCGAACACCAGCTCAGCACCAGCGACATGCCGCAAGTCAGCTCCAGTAGACACGACGGTGAGAGCGCCGCCAGAGTCGATCTGGTTGGCCGTCACACCGACGTTGATCGTGGTGCCCGCGGCACCCGTGTCGAACGACGACCCGTTGAGGAAGTCGTTGACCGCGGCATCGTTGTTGAACGTGTCTACGCTTGTACCGAACAGAACCTCCGAGGTGCCACCGCCAGACCCCTCAGTGATCTTGAACAGGTCGGTGTTGACGAGGTCACGAATGGCCCACTCGGTACCAGCCGCCAAGTCGAGGTCAGCGTCTGTTGTCTGCTCGACCGGAGTGGTGCCCTGGTTGTCGTAGGCGATCTGCCGAGTCGGAGTGACAGCGCCTGCACCGATGTCGATGGAGGCCGTGTTGAGGAAGTCGCCTTCCACCAAGTCCTCCAAACGGATCCGCTCACGGTAGCAGTAGTTGAGGGTCTTGCCGCCCATCTCCGCGCCATCGACCAAGATGAGATCGGTGTTGGTGGGGTTGGCGATCACGAACGAGATTTGTACCCGCGTCGTGGTCGTGTCCGTGATGGTCACGCCATCGGTCAGGCCTGACTCACCCTGAAGCAAGCCCCAGACGCGCTTCCCTGCTGGCGACGTGCCGGAGCCCACCGTGATGAAGGGGTCACCCGTGGACCCATCGACAATCTCCAGAAGGTTCTTGGGGGACAGGGCATGAGGACCGGCCACCTCATCGAGGCCAGCCGTCAAGAAGGACGTGGCCGAAGCCACGACCGTACCCAGCGTGGTAACCGCACCCACAGCCGCCGTGGTCTGGGTCGGTAGTTCACCCGCCGCCAGAACCTCGACATCGCCGCCAGCACCGCCGGAGAAGGTCGCGCCACCGAAGGAGATGTTGGCGCCCGTCTCGGTCGAGACAAGAGCGTTGCCCTGCGTACCCGCAGCCAGGGCCGTGAGCACGTTGGTGGTGGCCGTGTCAGCCGCAGACACCTCGGTGTTGACCGCCGTACCCGTACCGTAGTTGGTGCCCGCCACACCGTCGCCATTGATGGCTCGACGCAAGTTTTCGTGCGTCTGAGCAATCGTGCCGCTGGCGTCGATGTTGTCCGCAGCATCAGCGAAGGGAGTGCGGAACGTGTAGGTCCGCGACCCGATGGTCACCGTTTCGGTGTCCGTGAAGGCGCCCGCAGAGGTCAGCGTCGCTGTGGCCGCTGTGGCCGCCGTCACCGTGACGTCGCTGAGCAGCTTCACAGCACGAAGAACCCGCTTCTTCTCCAGGGCATGAAGGCTGGTGTTCAAGTCATTGACACCACGCTGGACGCCTGTCTCCAGGGTCGCAGGGATGTTCAAATCGTCGTACCAGTTACCCGCCTGGTCCTTCAGGAGGTTGTGCAGCTGCGACCGGATGTTTCCAAGGTCATCCTCCAAGTTGGTCGGGTTGGTCTCGTAATTCGCCAGGGACGGAGCGGTTCCATCCACATAGGCATCTGAATTGCGGACCTGAGTATCCTGGCGGATGAATGTGCGGGCCATGTTTCTAGTATCTCCTGGACGACGGCGAGGTCGGGTTCACCCTTACGGTCTGATAAAAGGTTACGGGGCTCCCGTTGCGATATAGTCCACGAGGAGGGTGTCATTGGTCCTCGGGGGCACGCACAACGTGACGGTATCGAAGCCCGTCCCCAACCCCCCACTCTCAGAAACGATGTAGTCGTCAAGCAACTTCTGACGGACTCCGTTGAAATAGACTTGCACCGAGAAGAAGGGCAGGTTGTGTGTGAACTTGTCGCCAACGGGTACCGTGAACGTGACGTTCACCCCATCCTGTGACCCAGAGAGGTTTTGTCCTGTTCTGAATCGCGATGCGGCTACGTAGCGTTGGTCGGCCGCTTGGAGCGATAGGAAGTTGACGAGATACACACCAGGTGTTCCTCAGCAGGCCTTAGAGCGGAAGATGGGAAGTGAAGGAGGCTGAGAAGTTCACCACGGCACCGTCCCCTCGAACCAAAAGACACCCTTGGGCACCCTCCAGGAAGGACATCGTCGTGAGAGCTGGGATGGTCGTCTCCGGGCCCCCTGGTTGGAAGGCCACGAGTAGTTCATCGGCACCATCGTTGTTTCGAATGACCAGGCCTTGCATCCGTAGGGGTAGGTGCAGAGTCAGCGAGTTCGCAACGCTGGCACCAGAAGGAGCGTCGCCTGCGATGGCGATCCGACTGTCCCCTCGGAGGTTGTCCTCTGCCAGGATGAGCATGGGAGCACTCGCTGTCCCTGGAGCACCCGCGAAGTCGACCGGTTGGTACTTGAGCCAGAACTGATTGGCGTCCACCAAGTTTGGGGCTCCGGCGTTGTAGGTCTGAGGGTCAAACACGATCCGAATATGATCCGGGTTGTTGACCGTGTGGAGCTTGCGACGGTCCACTGCGGGGTCCAAGTGCCCAGATGAGATGGGCGCTGTCAGCATGGTCGTGAAAGCGATATCGAAGTTCAGTGCCCCTTGCAAACGGTAACCCTGAACCGCCGGGTCCTTCGGGACGAGGATGTCCACCAGGTTCGGGCGACGCCGGATCACAGAGAGGGGTCGAGTTGTGTTGCTCATGTCGTTGCTCCCGCCTTTTCCTTGGTCACAAGAGAATCATAGGTAGAAGCGGCCAACTCCCCCTTCTCAGCTTTGGCGTGACTTTGGACTTCCGCCCAGGTGTTCCCCTCCTGGCCCTCGTAGTTCGGCACCAACCGGTTCTTGAACACATGGTCCTTCTCACGCTTGGCCATGACCTTGCTCCGTTGAGCCCGGTACTTGTTCTCTTTGATGGCCCTGCCAGCCCAACCCCCTGATTCTCCGTCCTTGAGGACGAAGCCAACCTCCCCTGGGTTGAACACCAGGATCAGTTCGTTGCCCTCGGCATCCACCATCTGCTTGTCACCCGCAATGATGGCGTCATAGTCGGTGAAGCTCAGCCTCTTGGTCAGAAGCTCGCCGTCAGGTCGTTGGAAAGTGTAGTTCGGCATCTAAATTCTCATTTCTTCTTTTTGGCTTTGGGGATCACCCACGTCTTGGTGAATGTCAGGACCGCAGCCACGTGCTTGCACACCTTGTTGACCCTCTCAGGGTCTCGGATGTCGGGCGGTGAGGCTGTCCCCTGAAGCTTTGTCTTGGGATCCTGAAAATCGTTGCTCGTCGAGTGGAACTCCGGCCCCTGCCAGCGCCAGGCCGGGCAACTACACGCGACGTGAAAGTCCATCATCATGAACTTGGTGACGTTTCCCTTGCGGTCCGCCTTGAATCGAACAACCTTGGCTCCGTTGCCGCAATTCACGCTGAAGATCCAACGAAGGTTCTTCATGTCAGCCCGCTTGATGTCGGCCTTGCACTGCTGACTCTTGACCACAGTGACAGGGTTGAGCCCGTTGGTCATCATCCCCACCGTCGCCGCCACCTTGGCTCCCGCCGTCAGCCGCATTTCAGGCGCGTCCTGGAGCCTGTAGAGCCCCGCTACGAACTCTGCGGACTCCGCGGTCTTCAGGGCCGGGACCGCCCTTCCAAAGGCGTCTCGAACGATCTCAGGCACCTTGCCGGGTCCGTACACCAACAGATACGCCAGCGTCTCGGCGAACAGCTCGTGGGCATCCTTGCCCGAGTAGGCGCTCACCGGGTGAATGAATACCTTGACCTCGGCCGCCTTGGCCTTGAGCTGCTCGTAACCCGACACCGTGCCTTTTTTGGGCTCCCCAGACATGGGAGTAAAGCTCTCATCGATGCCAGCCTTGAGGGCGATGAGATTGAGCCACATGAGTGTCTCTTCGTCGCCCTTCTTCTTGAGGTGGCTGGCGAAGTACGCCAGCCAGTCGCCATAACTTTTCGCGTACGCATCCTCCGAGGACCTCCAGGTGTCCCACTTGCGGAAAATGGCGTCGAGGTCCGGCGGCTTGACGTTGTCGCCGAAGAACTCCTCCCAAGCGTCTCGACCACGACCCCCAATCGTTTTGAAGTAGACGCGGTGCCCCAGCTCGTGAACCACCGCGTGGACCACGTTCGTGAGAGAGCCGCCGACAGCAACCTTCATCACATCCGAGGAGATGTTGTAGCTGGCCTCCGCTCCCGCTGAGCCCTTGGCCGCTCCACTGAGCTTGTTGGCTGGCCAAGCGAGGACTCGGCCACCTGTGGCAGCACCCAGGCCGGCCTTGCTCAGGAGCTGGTTGGACCGCTTCAGGACCTCCTTGAGCTTCTGCACACTGTCGTCATCCCAACCATGCTGGCCCGTCGTGACCAACGAGACCGTGTAGTTCTCGATCGAAAGAGTCTCTTCGACCTCGGAGTCGAAGTAGCGAAGAACTGCCAGAGCCTCTCGACCGTACTCAGCGAGCTTCTCGATGGCCCTCTTGCTCTTGGTCTGGTGCTTCCCGATGACGGCCTCAGCGTCCTCCCAATTCCGAACACCGGCGTAGTCCTTGAGAAGCTTGCGGAAGTTCTTGAACCGCCGCATGTGCTTGGTCTTCTCCTGGGACTTGCCCCGAGCCTCATCCTCGAAGACGAAGACAGCCTCAGCGTAGAGCGTGCGGGCAGCCTCGCCGAGCTTGCGGGCATTAGGCTCTCGATCCGCTTCTTTGGGTAGACCCCAGGGGCGGTCGAGCTTGCGGAGAGGCTCGTAGACGGCCTCCAAGAGCTTCTCCAACCGCTCGACGTTCTGGGTCTTTCCCAAGAAGCGTCGGAGGACCCGTTGAGCCGCCGCGTTGTGGGAATTAGGGATCCCGTCCCGGTAGGGGTACTTCGTCTTGGGTGAATCGTGGGGCTTGCCCAACCCATTGAAGCTGGGGCCGGCGTCCGTCTGGTCCACGACATCGATCCGGCCACGTTCCTTGGGGATGTCCCGAGGACCGTCGACCCGGTAGATCGACTCGTCAGGGGCGTCCTGCTCACCGGTGCTGGTATCGTCTTCGGGCTTGGCGAAAGTCGAGTACCCCGGGATGCTGTCATCCAAAGGCAAACCCTTCCCGCTTGGCCCACCCTGGGGTAGCTGGGCTACCGCTCGGGGGGTCATCGGTCGGCCCTCTCCGTAGGGCGTACGAGTGACCAGCGGCTGCTTCATCCCTCGGTAGGAGCCTTCCAGTCCGTAGCCGTCCGGGCTCGCTGGTAGTCGTCCCACTCGCCAGAGTTCTTGGCCTCGTCCGACAGTGCGTCACCGATAGCCAGAAGGCTCTTCTCGATGACCTTGTCGAGCGTCTTCATATCTCCGGTGATGGCCTCCAAGCTACGACTGGCTTCCTTCAGGCGAGTTTCGAGCGGCGCCACGAGGTTCATGAACCACCGACCCTGGCTCTTCTTGCGATTGGACATGACCGCCGCGTAGAAGGCGTAGCTGTTCAGGATGTCGAGGGCTTCCTTGATCCAACTGGAATCGACCTTGCCCTTGTTGAGCCTCTTCAGCCGCTTGTTCACTTCGAGGAACTTGAGAACGTCGTCGGCGCCCTGGCCAGCCACCTTGCTCGCGACCTTCCAGTCAGCGGCGGCGGTCTTCGGCAGACGGACATCGACGTAACCGATGTCTTCATTGGAGTGCCCGCCGGGATTCGAGCGGCTCTTCTCCACATCGACCGTCACCACGCCATCCTTCTTCACACGTACCACCTTGCCGGTGACCTTCTCCTTCGGCCTTCCAGCTTCGATCTCCACCATGTCCCCCTTCTGGGCTTCCTCGATGGGCACGAAGCGAGCGGCGGACTTGAACTTGTCCTTGTTCTTGTCGTTCTCTTCCTTCCACTTCTTGGCGTCTTCGGGAGACATGTTCTTGGTGGGGTCGGCAGGCTTACCTTCCTCGAACATGCTCTCCTTCTCGTCGTCGGCAGCCTGCTTTGACAGACGATCAGGACCACCCACAGCACGGTTGATGCGGCGCAAGAGGCTGAACAAGCTGTTCACGTCCGTCTGGGCGTTCGTGAGCTGGGGAGCCATCTTGCCAGGGTCCTTTTCATACTTGCCCAGGGCTGACTCAGCCTCGCCGATCACGGACTTCATGTCCTTGAGCCAGCGCTTTGCCTTGCTCACGTCCACACCATCCGCTGCCGTGAGGGACAAAAGCTCACCCTCAGCTGAGCCCATCTTGTAGCTCGGCCCGTAGACAGAACGGAAAACGATCCGCCCCACGGTGCTGACCGTGCGGACAGCCGAGGCGAAGTTCTCCGCTTGGGGAGCGTTCTTCTCGGGATTCTTCTCGTAGACGTTCAAGGAGTGCTTCATCTCCTTGAGCTGCTGCTCCATGGTGGTGATCATGCGCTTGAAGGACTGGATCGTCTTGGCGTCGGAGGTGACATCAGTCGCCGCATCGACCTTCCACGAGGCTTCCTTCTTGGACTTCCACTGGGCCACGATCTTGTCCATCTCGGCGTCGGTGATGTCGGGGTTCTCCGCCTTGAACTTTTTGCGGACCTCTTCTTCGCTGCCGAGCTGCTGCATGTCGTTGCCTCTGACCATTTTGCGACCCCAGTTTTCCAGAACGTGCTTGGCCTTCTTCGCCTTGGTAGCGATGGCCGCCAACACCGAGGCCACATTGCCGTCGGCCTTCTTCTGAGCCTTCTCAGCATCCGTAGTGATGGAATCCAGCGAAGCCTTGAGGGACTTCTCAGCTGCCTTCCACGTGCTCGGAATCGCTTCCTCAGTGGCTCGGGCGATGATCGTGTGTGTGATGTCGAGAGCTGTTTTGGCTCGGCTCGCTGTCCGACCAATGGCTTCGAGGGCGAGTCTTACCTCTCCCTCAGACTGGGCGGCAGCCGTGAAGGCGCCTTCCTCGATCTCTTCGAGCTGCGTGAAAGCCATACGGTCCTTGAACTTCGTCATCACGTTCGAAGGCACATCGCTCTCCGGGACCTTCGTCCAGAGCCGGAACTCAAACTTCCCCACACTGAGCTGCTTGGCCTTCTGGGGACGGCCGCCCTCATAGTGCGTCACCATCAAACCCTTCCAGCCGCCGTTCTTCTGCTGCGAAATCGGCGTGTAGTAGAGGACGTCCTCATCAGTACGAAAGGTCTGCTTGTACCACTCGCCCTCTGCCATCGAGCTGACGGCTTCCTTCTTGAACTCGTCCTTGTGCTCATCCTTCTGCTTGTTCCACTCAGCCTTGTCCTCAGGACTCATGTTCTTGGTAGGGTCAGCGGGCTTACCCTCCTCGAACTTCGACTCCTTGTCATCATCAGCGCTGAGCTTCCAGGGGTTCGCGGGCATCGTCGTCTCCTTCACCATGTCGACCTGGGCATCGCCCAACATGCGACGAAGAACCGCCGCTAGCAGATGTCGGCTTGGCTCGTCAGTTCCCCTGAGAGCTTCCGCCAGTTGATTGAGGGTTGCGGGGGTCTCAGCATCTGCCGCGACCTTCTGACCTGTCTCCAGGCCCAAAATAATGTCGAGGAGGCCGGCCGGTGAGACCGACCCCTCCTTCTCCGTTTGGGACGCCAGAGCCTGGAGCTTCGCAGCCACCTGCTCAGGAGTCCACGGACCACTCCGATGCTGGACGTGACGGATGCGAACATCCTGGAGCACGTTCTCCAGCTGGCGGACCTTCTCTGGCTTCAGCTCCTGTTTCAGCTCCTCGTAGTCGAGCCGGCCAGCTGCCAGAGCTACCGCCTGGAGGGCCTTCTGGAGCCGGAACAACGTGTCCGGGATGGCGTGGATGAGGTGCCCACCAACCTCGAAAAGTCCGTCCTTTTGCCCGGAGTTCTCGATGAGCTTGTGGGCCTCGTCGATGTAACGAACGAGCTGGTCACACCGCATCCGGGCGTCACCAAGCTCCTCCATGAGGTACACAGTCACCCCAGCCTCCTTGGTGGTGGCTGAGGCCGTGCGATGTAGGCAACCTTCAATCGTCATGCAAACGCCCTTGTCACACGTGGGCGCTCACAAGAAGAAACGCTGCCCTAAGGCTCCAAGGTGAAAGGAGGCTCTCTGGCGGCCAAGCGGCGAGCGAGTTCCTGGCGGCCCTCCGTCGACTTGAAGAGGGTCGTATTCTCCTCCGCCAACCGCCCAGGCGGGTACGCCACGTCCTTCCCGATGAGCCAACGCTTCAGGTTGGCGAGGTTGACGGTCCAGTGCTCATCTGAACAATTGGACCGAAACCCGATCAACCTGTTGAAGGGGTCGTCTGCCAGCAGAATGACAACCCCAGGATTCCGCTCGACGTGGCTCTGAATCGACTGGATGAGCTTGTTGAAGCTCTTGAACTCCATCAGCCGAATACGCCAGGAAACTCTTCGATGAGCCGGGTACGGACCGCGGGGTCCGTGTCCGCCGCCGCGACGGCCCTGATGACGTCTGGACGATCATCGAAGTCGGCCTGGAGCCGGGCGATCTTCTTGCGGATAGGATCCTCGAACTTGTAGTTGTCCGGGAAGTCGGGGCAGATGGCCTTGGCGATCTGCCGAGCCTGGGCACCATCCTGGGCATGAGCCGGAGCCAAAGCCCCAGGCTTCATCCGCTTGACCGTGCCTGGACCGTTCGTGTTGGTCATCTTGATCCCCTCAGACTCGGTGACCGTGATCTGGTTGGGACCCGCGACTCCCGTGCCGCCCATGTCCGCGATCTCCGTGCCGCCGCCGACTGAGCCAGTGATCGTGAAACCCTCACGCTCCTGAACCTGATTGCCCGACTTGCCGATCTGGGCCACGACCCGAGCCGCTCCCTCAGGGTCGTGGGTAGCCATCCGGGCCGCCCGCTCGTAGGCGTACTGAGCTTGCTGGGCCGGAGTCATCCGCTCCTCCATCTCTTCGCGAGTCTGACCCTGGCCAGGCGTGACCTTGACGGACTCTGCTTGACGGATGGCCTCAGAAACGGAGGTCTTTTCCAGGTCGGTTTCCCACTTGGTTGGTGTCGAGACCTTGCGGACTTCGACGCCGTCTTGGGGCTCCACCGTGACCATCGAGCCGTCCTGTCGACGGTAGTTTCCCGTGTTGCGGGCTTGAACGCCGGCTGCGTGGGCAGCCACGTTGCCGACCTCACGCTCCTCAGCTTCCACGGTCTCCGTTGTGACCGTGATCTTCTCCTTCACGTCCATCGGGTTGCCACCCTCAGCTGGACGAACTTGAACCCCAGCCGAGACAGGCCGCTGCGGGGCCGCACCAGCATCGTACTGCTCGGCGAGCACCAACCAACCCATCCGAATGGCACCACGAAGCGTGGGCAACATGACCGGGGGGTGGCCTGCGATGGTGGCCTGACTTCCGTCGAAGTTGATCTCGACCCCCTTCATCGCTTTGAGACCCGTCGTCCCCAAATCGAAGGTGCGAGTGGCAACAAAGGCCCGGGGCTGTCCAGAACGGTATTCAATCTGCTGACTCATCTACATCTCCCAGAGGACGGGTGAAAGGTCCCCCTATTAGGGATGAGTCAACAAATAGAAACGCGGACCCCAGATGCAGATAAGTAAAAGTGCAAGGTCAGAAGGCGCTAAGAATGAACTCCTTCACGGCCTCCGGTTTGACGGCCGGGTGGTCCCCCATGAACCCCTTCCTCTTGGTCTGCTTGATCTCGCCGGACTCCTGATCCTCAACAGTGACCTTGACCCAGATGTCGTCGTCTGGGCCGTAGGCGCTCACCATCCAGCGGTACTGGCGACCGTTGACCTCGATGGAGCGGCTACCCTTCTTCGGAATTGTCATCTGGGTGGTCCTCTGTTCTCCACATGGTGGAGAGGTTGTCGATTGGGGCGTTCATCGTTGAGAGAGCTTCCTCCACTGCGGAGAGGGCGTCTCGTTGTGACCCGACGGTCTTCTCCAGGTGCTGGTGTACGACCGAAGCGAGTTCGACAACGGCTCCCGCAAATCCCTCTCCGTCAGCCGTCCAGGTCTTGTCGTAGACCGTGGTGGGCACCGCCCCATCGAGGAACTTGTCGCTTGGGACTTCTCGCTTGGGGCTCTTGATGTCACCCAGACACCGGAGCTGAACGCTGGCCTGCCACCGAGTGTCCTCCAGCGGAGTTTGCTGAAACTGAACCTGTGGGACCGCTGCGTTGGGGAGCGTCCGGGCGTAGAAAGTCAGGGCGTTGGCGATTCTGGCGAGGATCTCACCAGCGTCAGTGTTGAGGATGGGGTCTGCCATACCTCGACGTATACACCGAGAGGGTCAGAACCCGCCGTGCTTCTCGATCGTCTCCAGCTTGTCGTAATACTTCGGGTCCTCAGTGAGATGGTCGTAGGTGATCTCACGAGCGACCGCCTCGTCCTCCGTGTGTTCCATCTCGACCTTGATCCCCTTGGCGACCTGCTTTGGGTCCACGTCCTTGGGCGGTCCTTTGTCGCCGAGCCCGCCAGGCAGCTTGTCTTGGCCGCTACGGTCGTAGCTGTAGCGGCCTTTGACGGGCTCCCAATCCAGCTCCTGGTAATCGTTGAGAACGGCCTTGAGCTTGTTGAGGTCCGTGGTGGGCGGGATAACCAACCCGCCTCGACGATGCAGGGCCAGGCTGTAGGAGCCGTCACCTTTGGCCACCAGCAGAAATTCCGTGCTGGGGCCGTCGATCCCCTTGGCGTAGACCACCCAGGACTTCATGCTCGTGGCTTCCTGGACGAAACGCATGAGATTCCGCAGGATTGGATCAACGAACCCTCTGGCGGTCCGGTCGTAGCTGTACCGTTCGAGCTGGAAGCTGACCTGCCCGTTGGTCCGGGCCTTGAGGGCGTCCATGGCCTCGCTGAGCGAGACGGCGTCTGTCTGCCAACTCTTCTTGAGGTCCCGGGCTACGAATGTCTCTGTCTCGCCCCTGTGGCGTTCAATAGCCCATCGCCCCCCGGCATCCTTCCACTGGCCGTACGAATGCTCGATCATCACGAGCGAGGCTGTCCGGTCGTAGCTGTAGCCTGACATCACACCATGGCTGGCTGACAAGAAGGCTATGCAACCGGAGGGACTTGGAGACTTCGAAGTCCCTTCTTGTCATGGGCGAGCACACCGCGGCTGTGCCCCTGCTGGAGGTAGTAGCCTGCGAACGGAGCCGGCCCCAAACAGGTAATTCGGTCAGGCGCCAGGATCTCGCTCTTGTAGATGGGCACCCCGGCCGGCATGTAGAACTTTCCGTGTAGCGAGGGGTGGAACAGGAACGCCTTGACGTGGGTGTTGTTCTTTACCCAGAAGTCTCGGGTGATGGTCTTGAGTGAGGGGAGCTTGAGCGGGCTCTGCATAGCCGCTTCCTGCAACACCAACGCGATGGGGTCGTCCTCGTCAATCTTCATCACCTGCCAGTCGTAGACAGGCACCACCAACGCCATGTTCCTTGAGTCCACCCGAAGGGGCTTGCCCGCCTCATCAGCTACGTACCCAAACCGGGTGGACGGGTCGACCCGCAGCCGGGTGTGCTCTTGAGGCTGGAACCGGGCGAGAGTGAGGTACTGCTTCAGCTTGTTCACACCCGGATACTACACCGGGTCAGCCGTCGGTCGCCCAACGATACCGATTGAGAACCCTGTAGGTCGAGAAGTCCTCCCGGGTCCAGCCACGCCAGTAGGCATACCGGGTGGCGACTTTCTCGACCAACTCGTCATCATCGTCGTCATCGTCATCACCGCCGAACTCCGCGTCCAACGACTCCCACAACTCCGCTTCATCCTCAGGATCGACCAACACAGCGTTGTCGAGGAGAGCAAGCACATCGAGCGTCTCGGCACCGCCATCGTCGTAGGTGACGGTGACCGTCTCGTCGTCGAGGTTGAGCTGGTCGATCTCACCGCCGCGATCCTTCCCAAGATCCCAGATGGGGATGTCCAGCTCAGTGACCTCGGGAGCGTCCGCTCGCCGACGCATCCGACGTGCTCCTGGATTCCGCCGATACCGCTTCTGAGTCTTACGAATCTGTGTCTTGTGCGTGGCCCGATACCGCTTTGCCTGCGTCTTGCTCTTTTGCTTGGTCTTGCGGTATTGCTTACGTCGCTTGCGGGCCTCCCCAGGGCGTTGCAGCTTCTTCCGAGGAGCAAAACCTTCCTTGGTTTCTTCTTCCCCAGCTAGCCGGCCCGGCAGGTTGAAACGGTTATTCCACCGCTCGAATCGCGTCTCAGCGTCCTGCATTGCTGAGCTGGCGTCCGTGTGAAGGGCACCTTGCTCGTTCTCCCACCGGGAAAGGCCGATCTTGGCGAGGTACTCGACCAGACGAGGGACCGTCATCTCGAAGATGAGCTTCTTCGGTGAAGGCCGACCGCTCAAGTCATGAGGCAGCGGACCGCGGACCATCCAAACCTTGGCAATGAACTTGCCCAGCTTGGTGGCCACGTAGGCCCGGACTGCAACTCGCTCAGCAACGGTCAACGGTTCAGTCTCCGAAGTGACGGAGGATCATGTTGTCGATGACGTAAAAATCATCGCCCCAAGTTGTGAACTTCTCGTAGAGGCTGTCAGCCGTCCGCATGTACGTGTCTTTGATGCGCTTGCGAGCCTCTGGTGGAAGGTCGGATCGAACAGCAAGCTCCATCGCGTCCTTGTACAGCCGAGACGCTTTGTGGAACAGGTCCAGGGCCTTCTCGTGCTTGTCCTTCGCCGCCTTGTACGTCGGGTCGTTGAGGACGGCCTCAGCTTCGGGAGAGTCCCCGTACGCTTGCCGAAAGCGAGATGCGACCTTCTGGGCCGTTCGATCAGCGTTCATGCCCTTGCCTGGACACAAGTGAAGTAGGGAGGTCCCTACTTCTTCTTGCCTTTGGCCTTGCCTTTAGCCTCAGGCTCGGCCTTGGCCTTGCCTTTGACGGTCGGCCCTGGGGGCTCGACAACGATCTCCAAGTCAGGCCACTTCTCTTGGCGCTTTTTCAGCTCGCCTTTGGCGGCTTCAGGGTAGCAGTGCGATGCTCCGATTCGGGCTGTCATACCCAAGGTGCTCTACAAAGAAAATCTACCGCTCAGGCATCGACCAATCATGGAGGCGCTCCCCGGCGTCCAGGAGAGTCGCCGAAACTGTCTTGCTACCGGTGTGGTGCAGAAGAGCCGCAGTGAAACTGAGGAGGCCCACGACCGGGTGAGCCACAGTGTTGTGGAACAGCCAACGGGCTTCCTTCTTGAGAGAGAAGAACTTGGGCTTGTCGTCTTGGGCCATCGCCCAAGTATACACCTACGCGGCTGAGGCGGGAGTATCCTCGATGAGAGTGTCCTCGCTCACCGGGGCGGGCTCTTCCTTCTCACCCTCGACCAACGTCGGCCAAAGTTCCCCGCATGCAGTGCAGTGGGCCTTGCCGTTTCTGAGGGGTGCGTAGACTGGTTCGAGTCGAGTGTGGCAGGAGATCCACACATACTTGTTCGTGTCCTCGCGGCGATCTTTTCGCATGTACCCTAAGTGTAGCGTTCTTGGGGGTCGTCGACTATCAGAGTCCAAGCAAATCAGCTGCCCTTCGTGACCATCGAGCCACCACGCGGGAGGCCATTGGGTCGATCACCAACATGTAGGCGTCAGCCAAGTGACCGTCGACCAACTGAACAACTTGGCGAGCAAAGATGTCGTATTCCCAGTCATCGAGTTCGAGGAGCTTCTCGGCGGAAACCTCAAACAGCTCCCCCTCGACACTCTCCGTTCCGTTTGCCAACCCGTGGAAATCCCGGATTGGGGCAAGACGGTAGAGAGGTACTGTTGAGGTGACCCCAAGGAAGGTCGCTCCGAGCATCTTGCTGTGCTCAGAAGCTCCTCTTCGCAAAGAACCATAGACGAACAGAAAGCTCATCTGGGCTGGGGCCCCTAGAAGTTCTCTTCGATCTCGTTGATACCGCCGCCGACTTTGGGCGGGCCCATGCGACGACCTTGGCTCTTCACGACCTTCTCCAACTTGTCGAGGTACTTTGGGTTGATCTGGACGTGGGGGCCCCCAGCCATGAGGACCGCGAAACCCAACCCGCTGCCTTTCAGCTCGGGAGCACTCTTCAACGCCTTGGCGAAGGCCTGAAGCTCCTTCTTGGGAATCTTCCGCTCACCACCCCAACCCTCGATCTTGACGCGGACGGGCTTGGTTGACTTGGCCGCTACACGACCTGCCAGACCTCGCAGCTTGGAACCCAACACTTCGCGGCTCGGACGGTCGGGACCCTCGACGTAGGCCAAGATACTTTGCAGCTCGGCTTGCAGCTCCTGGGGGCTCTCCACGCTCGCAGCCTTGTCGGCCTTGCCGCTGGCGATAGACTCGATGGCATTCACATAGCTCGTGTTGCCGGGCAGCGACTCCCAGTAGTCGTTGATGAAGCGGTGCTCACCCTGAGTCATCGCCCCCGCAAGCTGGTCCGACCAAGGACCGTGCTTGGCCAAGGACCGTGCCTTTTGGATGATCGCTTTGGCCCGTGCGGGACTCACCTTCTTGGGAGAAGTCCTGTTGGCCTCTTCGAGCCACTTCTTCTTCTCAGTCCAGCCATTGCCCTCGAAGGGACCTTTGTCACCCGAGTTCTTCAACGCGGCCTGGAAGGATCGAGTGGCTTCCCGTAGCTCGTCACGCTTGCCCATATCCTTGCCCGCCTACAAGAAGAATCAGACAGGATGATCCCGTGCCCACTCTTCCTTGGACTCGCGATCCTTCTCCGCACACTCGGGGCACATCCTGACCAACGTTCCCTTGGAGAAGGCTCCGTCGTTTTCCCAACCCCAGGAGCAGTCCTTGCAGCAATGGAAGGAGTTACTACAGATCATCGCCCGGAACGTTGGAGGCTTCGAGTAGGGCTCTTTGCAGGTGTAGCAGACCTCGGCCACCTCGATGGCGTTGGAGGGCTCCAGCTCGGGTCGTGAGACGAACACGAGGTCGTCGGAGTACGTGAGGGGCTCGCCACATGTACAGGTCTGAGGAAGCTCCTCAACGGGACAGGGGGGCACTCCTTGAAGGGTCTCGATGTGGTGGGGCCAGATGCAGCTCATGGCCCGGAGTCTACACCGAGGGGCGGCCCAACGTCCGGGGATGGTGGATGCCGAGCTTGGTGAGGCGTCGGTTGATGACTGAAGCCGACAGGTCCAGCATCCGGGCCATCTGCATGATGGGCACACCCTGGAGAAGGGTGGCTTAGGGCCAAAAGAAAAGCCGCCCTGGTTTCCCAGAGCGGCTTCCTTTACCGGATTTTACGGTGTTTTGCCCAGCTCCTAGAAGCGGGTCACGACAAGGCGGGTCAACCCACGGGGGTTGAAGCAGCCAATGCCGATGTTTTCAAAACAAGAAAATCCGATGGTGCGAGCCTTCGGGTCGTCCGCCGACAGCACGGTGAGTTCCGTGCGGACGGGGAAGCGGCCGAAGTTCTCTGGCTCGGCACAGACATAGACGAACCCGGCCGGAACCAGACGCGACGTGATGATCTGAGCACCCCACAAGGTGGCCTGGAGGCCAGTCTTGAGGAGAGTCGCCTGAGACTCGATGTCGAGGATGTCCCGACCGAACTTGCGGATGTCCGCGTAGTCGACCGCGTTCATGTAGACGCGAGCAACACGCAGGTCGTGACGCTCGATCTCGGCGAAGGCGTCCGCGAGGACACTCGGCGAGATGGGAGCCACGACGGCTACGTCCGGGTTGGTCTGACCGGGCAGGGTGTCGAAGCCCGAGACAGCGATGCTGTCCAGAACTGCGAACACTCGCTCGTCTTCCGCCGCCTGGATCTGCGCCTTGGCGAGGTCCTGGCTGCGCTCGATGAGATCGAAGCGACGCTCCTTCACCTGGCTGAGCGGGATTTCCGGGTTCGAGGCGATCTCGAACAGCGGGAAAATCACCCGGCGAGGCTTCTGGATGGCGAGGATGTTCTCGCCCTCTTCGCCGACCACAAAGGCGCTAACCCCTGGATCTTTGTCGTATATTGGCAATGCGCCATCTGGCAATTGCTCTACGAGAAATGTGCGTCGACCTACGGCAGTGTAGTCACGACGCATACGTAGTGGTTGGATCATCGAGGCGGCGAGCTTGGCTCGACCGGCAGCGGTCTTGATGTACTCGCTGATGATCTGCTGCTTGACTTCGTTGCTGACCTGGTTCGGCATTGTCTTTTCCTTTCCTACCGTTCCGGTCAGACCCGGAGGTCGATGACCATGAGGTCGTTGTTGGCGTCCGGGGCGACCTTGCAGACACCCATGACGGTGACAAAGTCGGGGTCTGACTGACCGGCGACGTTGTACTCGTACGCATCCTCGATGCGGTTGGTGAGCAGGCCGTTGACGGAAGCGTAGAGCTTGTCACCGGCGGCGTAGGTCAGAGCGGTGGAAGCACCGACCTGAATCTGCGTCTCCCAGAGAGCAACGGCCATGCAGCCTTGCCCACTCATGTAGGGAGCACGTCCCGACGCGGTGCCGGGGGTGTTCTCGTAGGCGTTGCCCAACGAGTCGTTGATGAACAGACCGAGGGGAACCTGGCCAGCCTGATAGGCTGCGGTCACCTGAATCGGTCCACCGTGGAGGCCGTTGCCGGCATCCGGGCGGGTGAACGCCACGGAAGCGCCTAGGACACCCTTCTTGGTGACGTTGGCGAGCGTGGTGCTGAGATTTGCGGTCGTGACGATGATCGGAGGGTTGTCCTGGGTGTAGGCGTCCGCTGTTGCGATCCCGTAGGAGTTACGAACTCCTGCGTGGAACAGCTGAAGCCTGCCAGAGGTCTCCCGGAAATCGCCCGAGCCTTGTCCTTGTGCTAGAGGCATTTTTTGTCTCTCCTGGAAAGTCTTGCTGGGGTTAGAGGATGCTCATCTTCATTTGGGGTGGTTTTGGGAGTCGTCCCTAGAAGTGATTGCTCACGTCAGGGGATGTCTGCCAAAGAGCGGTGAGCTTGTTGACCTCACCTTGAGCAGGGGTTGCGCCCCCGCCAGCAGCTCCACCGAGCTGCGAGACCCCGCCCGTCGGGCGAGTTCCTACAGTGCGGGTTGAAGCCGTCCTCGAACCCAAGTCAGCCTGTGGTGCCACGGGGACACCGGTTGTGATGGCCTGAGCCTCTGCCGCGTTCTGGTACTCCGGGTTGGAAGCAAACAGGTTGCGGAGAACTTCGTCGACAGGTTCAGCCTCGACGCCCACATCCATGGCGGGACCTTCGAGCTGGATTTCATCCAACCCTGCGGCCATCTGCATCCCCTGATCCATCCCCTGATCCATCGGCTCCTGCTGGAGCATCTGGTCGAGGAGCATGTCGTCGCCCATGGCCGTCTGCTGGTCCTGCATCCCGATGCTGGGCGGAATCGCTCCCATCTGCTGCATGGCCTGCTGAATCTGCGACTGGATGGCTTGCTGAAGCTGCTGGGCCTGCATCTGCTGGTCCTGCTGAGCCTGCTGACCCTGCTGCTGAGCCTGCTGACCCTGCTGCTGGGCCATTTGGTCCTGCTGCTGGGCCATTTGGTCCTGCTGACCCTGCTGCTGATGCTGCTGCCCCTGCTGCTGCTGAAGCTGGGCCTGGATGCCGGCCTGAATGGCGGCTTGAAGGCCCTGCTGGTCACCAGCCTGCATGCAAGCGGCGGCCTGGGAAGCCCAGGTGGAGCCAGAGGCTTCCTTCTGGTCATCCTGGGACTCCTTGTCGTCCTCTTGGGACTCCTTGTCGTCCTGGGCCTTCTGCTGCTGCTGGGACTGCTGCTGCTGGGCGGCTTCCTTCTTGTCGTCGTCCTTGTCGTCGTCGCCCTTGTCCTTGGCCTTGTCCTTCATCTTCTGCTGCTGCTCCAAGAACTCAGGCGGAACCTGTCCGGCCGACTTCTGTTGCTGCTGCTGGGACTGCTGACCCTGGTCGTCGTCGTCCTCGTCGTCGTCCTCGTCCTGGTCGTCGTTCGCCGTCACACCCTGTAGGCGATTGGCGGTCTCCAGTAGTTGGGCGTCGGGGAGGTGCATCAGCGAGAACGCTTGGTCCTCGACGACATCCTCGGAGGCGTTCTTGGGAAGCATCTTCCGAGCGACCTTGACGCAGAGGTTGGCCTTCTTGGCCAGGGTCTCTTCGTCCAGCTCAGTGGCTTCCTTCATGGAGCCGGGAAGCTTCTCAGGCATGCCGATCTCGTCACGCTTGGTCTCGCCGCCCGATTGCTCGACTTTCCAGTTGACCGGTGTCACGTCCTCAGCGAACTCGCTGGGACCACCGATCAAGTACTTCTCGGCTGACGGCTGAGCGGAAAGATGCTCGGGCCGCATGTCATCGGGGGATGCAGCAGCCTTGTTGGCTGCCTCTTTGATTTGATCACGATTCCAGGTGGTGCGTTCACGCATGACAGGTCACCCTTTCTCTGCCCTAAATGGGGGTATAAGGAAAATCTCACGACCCAAGGTCGTAGATTCTTCCCTTAGTGAGTAGGGCGTCCGTTTCGGAGCCCGTCAGTTGTCGTCCAAGGTACCGACGACAAGCCGCCAAATACCCATCCACATCTCCATATCCAGTCACACCACCAACGGCGACGACTGTTCGGTAGACCCTTGCTTCTCCAGCGATCTTTGGGGTCTCCTCGAATTGATCGAGGAACCTTGAAATCGCCAGACACTCAGGCCCATTGAACTCCTTTGCTGTCTTGACAGCACCCCATCCCCCGCTCCGAAAGAGCATGAGACCGAGTAGGATCTTCCGGGCCAAGGAGGGGCTCTGTACTTGAGCCAACACCACCCTGGCCGCTTCTCGCCACATAGGGCTGCGTTCGACAGCCTCCTTGACGAGGTTCTCGTTGCGATCTTCATTGAGGTCTGCCCTGGGCACCTCTTCACCACCACCACTCATCTCGTTGCGGACCTTCTCGATGGCTCGTTCACGGATGAGGTCCGCTGCATCGTTGACAGCTTGATCGAAGGGGTCCGCCTCCGGGGCCGCTGGAGCGCTCTCTTCGTCAGCACCGGGAAACTCTTCTTCATCACCGAAGGCCGTCACGTTGAAACGCTTGCCCTGAGCCGGCGTTTGGAAAGTGCGAATGGTCCGGGCCGCCTTCGCATAGGCGTTCGGGTCGACCACACGAGCAGGCTGCGAGAACGCTGCCTGAATGTGCTGCTTGTACGTCGCCTGCTCCTTCGGAGAGAGGATGCTGCGAAGCACAGCACCAGTGAAAGCAGGGTTCGCAACCCAGCTTGCCTCGATGAACTTCACGCTGCCGGGCTCGGCCTTGATGTGGCCGCATAGCTCAGCGATCTTCCGTTGCTGACCGAGGCCGTCGATGAAGTGGTTGCCCTTCTGGTACTTGATGTGGTGGCAGAGCTGAGTCTCGTCCTCAGCAACGTTGCCGCACTTGGTGCAGATCGTGAAACCGACCTGGCAACCCATCGAAAGGGTCTGAAGCTGTCCCGAAGTCACCGCCGTAATGAGAGGCTGGTGCTTCCGATCCGTCGCAACGAGGATGTCGACGTAAACGCTGTCGCCGATATCTCTGGCGGCGGCGTCGATGATCTTCCCCTTGGATAGTTCGGGGATCTGAAGGTGCTCGACGTAGTTCTCTCCGCCCACGAAGGTACGGAAGCTCGCCATGAGAAGCTTGCGCTCCCAACAGTCCTGGTTGTTGTTGATGTACTTGCTGGTTCCGGGCGTGACCTGGAAGTCGGCGTACTGCCGATCGATCTGCATCCCATCGACCATCTGACGACCCAAGGGAAGCCCCGAGTTGTCCGTGTCGACGGAAGCGATGATCGTGCAGTGGCTCAGCAGGAACTCGTCCGGCTTGTAGTTCTGAACGACTCGCTGGCTCGCCCGCTTGCCGACGCCGAAAGCTGGGCCCGCTGCCATTGCCCTTGCCCGCACTTCGTCCCATGCGGGCATCGAAATGAGGGGCGTGACGACAGAGGCGTTGGCGTATTTCAGAAAGGCCATGGTTCCCTCACCCAATCCTCTTGTGTTGGTCGGGCGAGGCCTTCGCCACAGCCATCACCGGTACGACCGGTGGAGCGATTGCTGGCGCCTGGCGCCGGCCCCACACCGCAGGCTCACCACCTGGACCCAGGATCTGGTCTTCCTTGATGAGGTAGAGGTCCTTCGGACAGGCGAAGAGCCTTGCCCGCTGACCTTCCTTCATCTTGTAGGTCGTCCGCCGCATGGCCGTGCCACACTTGGGACAATTCGGCCGACCAGACGTGATCTCACCTTGGGTTGCTCTGTGAGTGCGATCCTTACTGGCCCAGTAGGTTGCAGTCTTCCTAGCGTGCTCCCCAAGGAACATCGTCAGAGTGTTGGAGGCGAACTGGTAGAACTTGCTGACCTCGTCACGGATGGCGTCGTCATCCGCAAAGGATGCGAATCGATGCCACATCTCATCGTAGGCCTGAACCTCGTTGGTGCCCCGGTAATGCAGCCGAGCTAGTTCCTTGTGGAACCCAGCAGGCACCTCCGTGGTACGCCACATCCCTGAGCTGGCTTGCTTGCTGGCGTCCTGACCAGGGAAGTAAGAGAAGTCGAGCGTGGGTGGCATGTACTGGACGAAGTCGGGAGAGACTCGGACCAGCTCTTCGGGACTGACGCGCTCTGTGCCGAACGGCCACTGGACATCGAGGAACCCGATCCCACGCATGACTGCGAGGACTCGGCCCATGTATGGCGTAATACCCTGCCCCAACGCGATGCGTTGCACCACGTCGCCGGGGGAAAAGTCTTTCACCAATTGCCAGTAATCGATTGCCACAGGGTCACCTCATTTGCTTGAAGCCCAACAAAGCTACGGACCCCCAAGAAGGGACCCGTAGCTCTTGCTCCAAGCGTTCCGCCCGCATCTCAGCTGTACTGGGGAGCCAGCCGGCGTCCGGCGGCGTCCGAACCCGAACCGACTGCCGAGGACTGGTCGTCCTTGTAGGCAGCCATGTAGGGCTCGTCGGCGTTGGTCTGGATGGCGCCTTCCGTCGACTGAAACGACTCCATGTAGGGCTCGTCGCTGTCGCGCTGGACGACCTTGGCCTCCTTGGCCATGTTGTCCGAGACGATCTCGGCCTGTCGCTTGGCGAGGGAGTCCTCACCGTAGACGGCCTTCTCGAACTTGTCGGCACCCTGGTCGATGTGGTTGACGAGGTCCTTGGCGGCGTCGAAATCGAGACCCCAAGCTTCGTGGTTGGCTTGGATGTCCTGGGCGAGCTTGTCGAAACGGGCGAGCGTCTCGTTGGCGGCCGTCTTCTGTTCTGCGGATAGCTTGGGCGTGGTCATTTTGAGCGATTCCTTTCAGCCCAGGTCCTTGACGGCCTGGAGAACTGGCATGAGTACCTTCTTGGCGTCAGCATCTGATGCGGCCGTCCGAATGACGAGCGAACGGAGCTGACCGTATCGGTCGTCCTTCACCACTGCCGCCGCCTTCGGGACACTCTGGGGTTCCGCATCCATGCGGTCTGCCAGGTCACTGAGGTCGTAGGCGAGCTTTGGATTGGTCTCGACTGCCTCAGCAGCGAGCTTGCGAACTTCGTTGGACGGCTTCATTCGGGGTACCTCTTGGGATGGGGGACAAGAAGAAGTGCTACGACCGGCCAACTTTGTGAGGGTGCGGTCGAGACTCGGCTCTGGCTTCCCGGCCAGTCGAGCAAGGAGTTGATCGTAGAGCTGGGGGGAGATGTGGCGGTCGTAGCCGCTGGACTTGAGACCCAGATCGAGGGCGGCCCGAAGTCGGGTATCCTCCAGGCCGGCGGCCTCTCGGCTCAGAACGGGCTGCTTGAGCCAATCCTTGGCAGAGCTGAGGATCGCGATCATCGAATCCTCATCGATGTCGCGTGAATGCACTTGGGTCCACCCGACGTACGGCCCGGGATCGTTCCTTGCGGGGTCGATCCCATGGTAGACGGAGGTCTTGTTGGTGACGTGAGCCATCGCTTCACCACTGGAATAAGTAAAAACGAATTTTTGAGCGACACGACTGGCGGTCTTACCGGCCCCCACCCGACCCATCAGGTCCTCAAAAAACCGCTTGCCCGCCTTGGCTGCTTGTGCCGGTTTGAGGGACAAGTGATACCGAGGAGGCTGCCTGGGTTTCTCAGGAGCAGGCTCTTCAAAGGGCTTTCCGCGGAAAGGGCCTCCCTTGTTCGCCTTCTCCCAATCGCTCTTTCGCTTGAGCCACTGTTTCTCAGCTTTGGCGTGGCCCTTCGCAGCCTTGTCGTAGGTCGCAGCATCCTCACGGTCGAAAATCCCGCGTACCTTCTCAAACTTCTCGGCATCGAGAGTCTGGAGCTTGGCCAGCACCTTCACCCGGAAGGCTGTCGCCGATCCGTGCTCCTCGTCGCCGTAGGTAGCTGCTCGCCCTTTGAAGAACTTGGCTGCATCTCGCAACCCGTCAGCGATCTCTTCTGGTTCGCTGTGTTCTGTCATCCCTGAGCTGCCGAGAAACTTGCCCTTGGCCTTCTCGTAGTCGTCCGCCATGAGAAAGGTCTTGGCTACCTTGGCAGCGTCGCCTGAGGCACCGCTGAGGAGCTTCTTGGCTACCGCATCGGAGATAGGCTTGTCTGCGATGAGGGCGGCTGCATGCGCCTTCTGGAGAGCTGTGGTGATACGCTCCGAGTTGGCCTTCTTCAGCTCCGAGTCCTGCTCCTCAGGAGTCAGGTCGGCCCAATCCCGGTCTCTGCCATCAGGGCCTTCGATCGTCGCCGGAGGATGGGCCTTGCCCAAGACCGCCGTGGTCATCGCTGCTGCCAGCTCCCGCGGAACCTGGGGCTCCCCCTTCTTTGAGGGCATCGAGAAAGCCGTGGTGAGCTTCTCCTCAGCGGCCAAACTTGCCCCAACCACCTGCGACTGGTGTGTGCGGTAGGCCACTGCCTGTTCCTCAGGCGTGAGCTTGTCGAACGAGACGACATCCCCAGCAGCGTTCACCCCCTTCGTCGGAGGCTTGACCCTGTCGGGGTCGATCTCGTAGAGCTTCGCGGCCTTCTCCGCGAAAGCTCCAACGTCAGACCCAACTGGCATCGACTTGGAAACGTGGAAAGACGACACGACATCCGCCACGTCATCCGGGTGCATGTTCTTGACGAGCAGCTGAGTGGCGATCTCCGGCGGGAAGGTCTCCATGATGAGATCGTTGGCCGCCATGCGCTCAGCCTCGGAGGCCTCTCGTTGCTTCGGCGGCGGGATCTCAGCCTTCTCAGCCTCAGTCGGCTCGGAGGGCTTCTCCTTCTTCTTTTCGTCGCCCTCCGGCTTCTTCTTGGCGGAAGCGTCGTCTTTCTGAGTGGGCTTCTTCTTGGGCTCCTTCTCAGGCTTCGCCTTGCCCTTCCCCTTGGCGGCGGGCTTCTCCTCATCGGGCTTGATCTCTTCGTACTTGCCGGGGTCCTTCTTGAGGCCCTCCGGGGATACGCAGACAGGATCGCCTGTCTCCTTGTTGCGGACCGTGATGAGCTTGACCCGCTTGGCGAAACGACGAGCCACCGACCCGCCGATATCCTTGTAGTTCCGACTCTCGTCTGGATCCCGCTCTTCCGTATCCGGGTCTGAGTCCGGCTCGACTTGCTCCCGCCGACGATCCCGCCGGGGCGGCTTGAGCTTGGGAGCCGGTCGAACAAGCCTCTCAGCCTCTTCATCCTGGCGCTCACCGTGGTCTCTCGTAGCCGTCACGGGTATATCACCCACATCCCGCTTCTTGGCCTTTGGGAACGCCCGAGCCTTCTTGAGCAACTCCCTGATGGGAAGGTCCACATGCACCGTCAGGATCTTCTTGCCCACGCCTTTGGTCAGCAGCCCAGCCCACCGATGGTGGCCGTCGAGGATGTGGCCGTCCTTTGACACGATCACCGGCTTCGTGAGAATGGTCTCAGGGGCTTCTGCCATCTTCTGGACCTTCTCTGCGTCGATCTCACGCTGGGTGGCCTTGAGGTTGCCAACCGCCTCCGACCCTCGAACTGTCTTCACCCCAGAGGCACGCAGCCAGATCAGGAACTCAGGAACGTCCGTGCTCTTGATCTGGGGCATCTGACTGCGTGGAATGCCCAGATTCCCCTTGCAGGCAGGGGTCTGAGAGCACCAATCCAAGGACGTGAGAAGACGTGACGCCAAGACTGACGACATGTCCCCCAGAACCTGGAGGTTGTGCTGGGAAAACGAGGAACCCATCGCCCTTCACGTGCGATAACTAGAATCGTCCACCGCCGCCCTCATCCTCAGCCGGCTTTTGGAACTTGAGGTCGAGGTACTTGGCCACCTTTTCGACCACATCCGACTGCTCGACAAGCATCCGGCCAACCTCGGAGTAGATGCTCCGCATGACCTCGTTGAACACGGCGTCGTTGACCGTGAACATGTCGGCTTCGATCTTCGACTTGGTGTCGTCCGGGTCGATGTTGAGCATCTCCAGCACGACGTCGATCGAGACCGACCCCTTCTGGTAGAGGTTGTAGAGGGCGTCGAACGTGTCCTGGCTGTCACGCAGCGGAAGTCGCGTGAAGCTCAGGCGGGGGTAGAGCACGACCTCTTGGCCCCACTCGTCCTTCTCGACAAATCCCATGCGTCGAGCCACCGGCTCGAACAGACTCTCGTGAACGTAGTCCTGGACGATCTCCCGCAAGTGCAGGTAGCGGTTGTTGATGACCTCCAACTTGAGCCGGTCGCCGCTGTAGAGAGACTCACCACTCATCAGGCTCTCGGTCACGCCGAGCCCCGCAAGAAGTCGACGCTCCGTCTGCTCGTACTCCGTGCTGAGGTCGAGGAGACGATCGCGAGCGCCCATCTCCTCCCAACGGATCTCATAGTTGGCGACGATGCTGTAGTCCGGGTCCACCAAAGCGAGGTCGACCTGTTCACGAAGGTCATCCACGTCGGCGTCGCTGAGCCCCTCAGCCCAAACGATTCTCTTGGGGGTCATTGCTCGGCTGGCAATGCTGGTCTGTGCCTGGCGGAGCTTCTCGCGGTAGTAGAGCGTACGAAGGCAACGGTCGAGGATAGACTGCCCGATCTCGGAGTCGGCGCCCTTGCGGCCATGCAGAAGGAACACGAACGACCCTTCATCTGGGTCCGTCCCCATGGGGATGAGCTGCCCTTGCTCAATGTGCTCTCGCACCTCGGCAGGCATCTCCATGATCATCTCCTCTGCCGTGGGGTCACCCTGCTTGGCTCGCTCGATGAGCGCCCGATCGCGATCCGAAGGGATCAGCTCGATCCTGGACTTGTCGGTGAAACTGAAGGTCGTGATCTTGACCTTGTCGATGGGCAGGATGATGATCCGACGCCACCCCTCGTAGTTCTTCGAGTAATGGGTCAGCTCCTCTTGCTCACGAGTAGGTCGCTCAACCCAAACTTCTTCGGTCTTCTCGACAGCCTCACCCTCATCTGTGAGGATGGAGCGACGGTTCTCTTGCCGGTCGTAGCCGACGCCGGGTGGAAGCTCGACCACACTGTCCTCAGCGAAGATCGCACAGGTCCCGTCCAGCCAGTAGTGGTGGACCATCGTGATGAGCCGCTGGAACAGCTTGACCCGTTTGCACATCCGCTCGAACTTGGAGAGGATGTATTTGCCGTAGTTCTCCGGGCTCTTGAACCCCTCGGGTGCCAGGCGGGGCTTCGGGGGTGCCAGGCGAACCTTGGACAGCGGCAGCTCGGTGTGCAGGTCGATGGCCTGACCGACCAGCTCGTCGGTGTTGTAGAAGTGCCGGTAGATTTCCCGCTTCTCGCGGAGGCTCTGCGGCAGCTCCAGGAAGTCGGTCGAGAGCTGGGGACTGAAGAAGTTGTCCCCCTGGCTCTGCATCGTGTTGCCGCCGAACCCACCACCGGAGGACGTACGGAGCTGCTGGCGGGCCAGCCGCTCCTTGTAGGTCAAGTTGCTGTAGGACCCGCTGGAGACGTAGGGCCGGGTAGCTCGAACGCGGGTACGAACGAGGTACTGGCCGGGTGCCGAAGCATTGGTGAATGTCTCAGGCATCGTCTGCCTCCGTCACGATGTCGCCGTACAGCTCATCGAAGTCGTCATCTTGGGGGATCGTCAGTCGGTTCGTTTCGTGGGCCTTCTCCCGAGCCAGCTGCCGCTCGGCCGCTTGCATCTCACGACGCTCGGCATCCAGCCGCTGATCCTCAGCCGCCTGGAGCAACCGATCCATGGGAACTGTACGGCGAAACCCTTGGGCCAGTGCCCCTGCAAGTCGTAGGTGAGCGTTGGCGAAGACCAGGTAGTTGCTGGCCCCTTCATCGAGACTGGTCCGTGCCAACTTCCGCAGATGCTCCGACCTCTCCGTGAGCTTGAGCGCAACCCCATCGGCGTCCTGACGGAGCTTTTGGATCTCCGCGACGACAGCCTCGATCTCCTTGGTCTTCTGACGACGAGCGTCCGCCTCACGAGCCTTGAAGGCCTCGTTCCGACGGGTTTGCTCAGGAGTATGTTGGGTGACGCTCGGCATGGATCACATCGTCGTCTGAACGGAGAGGAACAAATTGTTTAGCGATTTCGGCACCTGTGCGACGATGCCCGCCGGGGTCGCTGGAGCACTAGGAGCGGCCGAGATCGTCAGCTCATCTTCAGTTGTCCACAGGCCCCTGAGAGACAGGAAAAGCGTGTCGTTGACCGTGTAAGTCAGCGGAACAAGAGGGCCGGCTAGACGAGATGTCAGCGTGTAGCGCTCATAGCTCGAAGTGCTGAACAATGTGGAGCCGTAGAGCATCGTGGCAAAGCGGTAGAGCGGCTGGCTCCGCGTCATCGCAGTGAAGTCGTCGCCCTCCTCATCCGAGCCCCAGACTAGAAACCCCCCATGGTGACCGTCCGAGAAAGTCACCAGGATCTCATCGTTGGGGCTCTCGACCCACTGCACCCCCTGACCTCCAGGCCAGCCGGCTGCCACCATGGCCGAGTCCACCACGACGGTGGTAGCGTCGTCCTTGAACCAGACGACCGCATCACGGGCTCGAATGACCTCTGACATCAGAGTTTCACCTGAACGGTCATGAAGTCGTTGGTGAGGGACGACGGTGGCTGGATGACGACGCCCACCAAGTTCTCATTGGGGGCTCGTGGATCAGCCGTGATGGTCCACTCGTCCTCATTGGTCATCAATCCAGTGAGACTGAAAAACAGCTCGTCCTGGGCCGAGTAGACAATGGGGACTGTCCGACCTGAGCCCAAGGTGAAACGCTCGAAGGTTCGAACCGCGATGACCCAGCCCCCAAACCCTACGACCCCGTACTGGTAGACCGGCTGTTGCCGCGTCATCGCCGTGTACTGGTCGCTATCCTCGTCAGCCCCCCAAAGCATGAAGGCATGAGCGAGGCCGTCTGAGAAGTCCACAGCCAGCTCGTCAGAGCCCGTATTGAACCACTGGACGCCCTGCCCACCTGCCCAGGTGGTGGCAGCCATCGAGGGGCTCACGGTCATGGCGTAGCCGTCCCCCTTCTTGAGGATCACCACATCCCTGGTGCGATCCAGCTCTGGCATCAGATCATCTCCGTTTGACGATTGCGGGCCGGCATCTTGGCCCAGGCGGAAACGATAGCGTTGAGTGTTCGCGTCTGGACGATATCCCCGTGGCTGACCTTCTCCCAGGACCCCTTGGCCTTGCGGAACAGTACACGCATGACCGTGTAATCGTGCGGGAGCACGACCATGTCTTCGCCGCCCACGTGATCCACCATCATCCGAATGAGCCGGTTGGCGAATATGAGCGGTGTGTTGCGTTCCTCGTCCATCCTAGAACCGTGATTTGACAAGACGACCACCGCGGCGGCCGGCCTGGACGTTGCGGGTCTTGGGACCACCCACCCCATGCTTCCGGGCCCGAACTTGCTGATAGCGCTGAGGTGTCATCCCCGTTGAGGCGTGGGGCCGGTGCTGTCCGCGGTTCGTGTAGATGTGCTTCTCGTTCATCATCCGCTCGGCAGACAGCCAAACGGATCGAACAAAGGCATCCGACAAGTCGTCGTGCTTCTTCGGCGGGGCCTCAACCAAGATGATGTGCTTGCTCACCTGCTTGGCCTGGAGGCTCAGCAGCTCGGAGATGAACGGTGAGTGCCGCGTGTCGCCCTCCTTGGCCCGCTCAGGGATGGGATAATCGTACAGGCGAAGGACCTCATCGAAGAGGAACATCTTGGCCGTCTGGTACATCTTGCTGGTCTGGTCTCGGGTAAAGAACTCTGCCCGAAACTGCTTGAGCCCCTTCTTGTGAAGGCTCTGCTCCAGCGGGATTCCGTTCCAACGGTCGAACAGCCCCTCAGTGGTGTAGAACCGCTTGGTGAGAGACCAAATCCAGTTGGCGATCTCGTCGAAGTCCAAACGCTCGACATCTTGCAGCGTCTTCGCATAGGGGGTCGAGAACTGGCCTTCCAAGTGAGGGTTAGCGTCTCGCCAAGGCACTCCGGCATACCAGACCTCATGGTAGTCCTGGATGATCAGCCCATTCTCCACATGGGTGATGACGATGGCCGTGCCGTCGCCCACCATACCCACGTCGATCCCCATCTGGTGGGGCATCTTCGGACGGGCTCGCTCAACCGGGCGCAAGCTGAGATCCAGGCACGCAGTGAGGTCCTCCTCACGCTCGATCCAGCCCCTGGACTGATCCGAGAACTGAGCCCCATGCTCGACCATGAAGGCTTGGGGATTGTCATGGTACTTCTCTCGGTAGTATTTGCTCGGGACCGTGGGGTTGATCTCCCAAGTCGGAGCTTGGATGGCGAGGATGTTGTTCGCTGCCTCGCCGCCCCGCATCGCTTGGTCGAACTTGCTGTAGAACAACCCGCTCTTGCCCAACGGCGAGGAGATGAGGATGACGCGGCTCTCGACATCGGCCTCACCCGTGAGAGGGTGGATAGCTGGGCGGCCCGTGAGACTGTCTTTGCGGGAGAAGGCTGCGGCAGAGGGAGAGACGGCCGTGTAAATCTCCTCGGCACTCATCGACCCCTTGTCTTGGAAGTGGGCCACCTCATCGAGGATGATGATGATGTTACCGGCACCACGAAGGCCCTTGGCCGTCGACCCTTTGAAGGTCACGCGGAGGGTTGTCTTGCCGCTCAGGGACTTGAACTTGCCGTCGTCCTGACGGAAGCTCGCCCCGTACTTCTCGATATCGTAGGGCGTTCGGAAGTCGATGCGGGAGAGCGTCGAGCTGCCCAGGTACGGCTTGAAGTAGTCGCACTTGTTGATGTGCGTGCTCACCTCATTGAACAGCAGCGAGGCCTGTTCCTTGTCGGTTGCGACCGAGATGATCTGGATCCGGTTGCCGTTGGGCAGGCCGTAATACTCTTGGGGGTTGTACAGGTTGAGGAGCCTGTAGACCTCGTAACTAGCGAAAATTCCTGATAAAGTTGTCTTTCCCGCCCTTCGGCCAACTGCTAGAACCAGCTCTCGCCGGTCGTGGTCCGGCGCCGCAATGTTGCAGCGGCCCTCGTTGTAGAGGTACTTGAGGTAGTCCGCCTCACTGAACTCGTACAGGACCTTCGTCCCGAACATGTCCATGATCTGGATGCGTTGCCTGGGGTTCTCAGGGAGGAAGTCGTCCAGCTCGATGTTGTAGAACAGCTTGACGATGAACCGCTGGGCCGGGAACAACGAAGCACGGTTGTCCTGGCCGTCCATGTACAACCCCCAGGGCTGCTCGATGTACTCCAGGACATTGAAGATCGCAGGGCCGCCCCCGTCTGTGAGGGCGTCTTTCCCTGTCTCGATCTTGGTATCCCTCGCGACATCACGAACGATGCCGGAGAGAATCCCTTGTTTCTTCTTCTCGGCCAAAAGAGCCCCCTACCGAAGTAGGCTCTCCGCCTCGTCTTCCCAGCCGTGAAGCTCGTTCTCCAGGGAGTTGAAGAAAATGTCGAACTGCTCAGCTGGTAGTGTGCCCTTGGCCACGGCGCTGATCTTGGTGAGGAGTAGCTTGAAGACCTTCTGGAAGTCCTCGCTCCGAAGGTCGAGCGAGTGGGACCCTAGTTCACGGATCTTCAGCTCGATGGTGGCGATCTCCTTGAGGACCGCTGCCTGCCGACTGATAATCTGCGCCGTGTCCCGACCCGTCTTGTTCAGCTCGATGCGGCGGAACTCCAGGTTCGCCGACTGGCGAGCCAACCGCTCCTTGATCTGGTGAAGGACCTCAGCCGAGTTCTTCCGCTCCGTCGTGACACGGACGATCTCGTCAGCCTCAGCAAACTCGATCTCCGCCGCCTGCATGACGGCGTGGTAGTTCAGGTCGTCGGGTGTCGGCCGCTTCTCGATCTTGCGAGGTCGGCCACGGCCACGCTTGGTTGGCTTCAGGGAGGCGTCTGTGATGTTGACCACGTTGGCGACAGCCAAGTCGCGCTCTGCCTTGCTTGGTTCCTCAGCCATCGACTCGTCCTCTGCGACGGGATCCGTATCGTCAAGGGAGTCGAGAAGTTCCTCGACGCTGGTGTCCTCGACAGGTGGTTTGGTTTCGTTCTCGGTTGTCATGTCTTCTTCCCCTCAGGCCCACCTTCTCCACCACCCTCTGTTCGAATGAGGTACTGGGAGAGGTTCTTGACGGTCTCGTATCCCTTGTCTTTGGGGATCTGATTCTTGATCGCGTTGGAGAGGTCCTGGCCGGACTCGGCGAAATCTCGGACCCCCACATCCTTGGGCTGAGGGGTGAAGACATCCTTGGGTAGGATGTCGCGTCGTTGAGGAGTGACTGTCTCCTCACCTTCCGTCTTGGACTCGCCGTGCTCCTTGAGGATTTCACGGTCAACGCCCTTCGTCTTGTTGATGGGCTGAGTGAGATCCCGGACGTGCTTTCGCTGCCCCGGTGCCTGGTCGGCTCGGAAGCGGCGGGCCACTCGCCAGGCGAGAGCCACACGTTGAGCGATCGGGTCCATCACAGCTTTACGCTCTGGCCCCCAAATTCGAAGGTCGCTTCTACCAACGAGGGCTTGGGAGACAGGTCGATGCTCCCGTCACCGTGCTGGAGTTCGTACTCCTGCATCACGGTGAGCCCGTTGTTCACGAGGCTCTCGAAGGACACCGTCGTCGAAGGCCCGGAGTTGAGGACCGCTGCCTGCTCCGCCTGCTTGTTGACGTAGGGCGGCTCGACCACGAGCTGCTTGTCGAGCACGGAGCAGAAGCCCGGTCGTGACTGGTGAACGCAGCTTGTGCAAGACCCCGCAACCTTGGCGTACCGGACAGCCTTGCGTGACCGGTGCTTGCGACCAGCCTCCTTGCAGCCCTTGCCATAGTCGTCGTAGACCGCAGGGTCGATGAACGTGATCCCCTGGAGACCCTGCTCCGCGAGGACTGGTTTGAGGGCTTCGGCTGCCGCCTTGATGTCGTTGTCGAGGAACCGGCCACGGAGAGCCATGAGTAGGTCGTCGCCGTAGAGTCCCTCGTTCAGGAACTGAGCAGCGACCTTGAGTAGGTCTCGCTTGACCCCTGCGTTGTTGGAGGAGGCGTCACGGACATTGCTGCTGCCGTAGAAGGCTTGCTGGATGTTGGCCCGAACGCTCTGCTGCGCCGGAGCCGCCTGGAAGCCTGTTGCCACATCGTGGATGCGCTTGAGGGCTTCGCGGGCCGTCTTGCCCCACTGCATCTTCTCAGCTCCGTGAGGCAGGTGCCCAGCGAGCTTCTGCTCGTCGAGGACCGACACCACGGTCTCAGGAGTGATGATGGTCTCGGTCGAGTTGACGAGCTTCTTGCCGTACATCATGCAGCGGCCGACCTTCGAGAAGATGCAGCTCTCGCACTTGGCGCCAGCTACGATCGCTCGCGTCTTGCTCCCGTGCTTGCTGAGGAAGTCCGCTCCGGTACGACAGTCGTCGAAACTGTCCTGAGTGGAGTAGACGACACCGTAGAGGCCCGCCTCCTTGAAAAGAGGCTCCCAGTGCTCGCGGGTCGCCGCGAGGTCCCGTGGATCGAAAGCGAGCTTGAGAGCCTGAACCAGCTCTGCCCGGCCACGGCCCTTGAGCATTTCTCGACGCAAAGTCGTGATGATGGGGAGGGCCTTCTTCGCTGCCAGCTTCTGGACCTGCTCGGCGTCCCGCTTCTTGGTGAGGTTGGACAGGGCAATGAGGTTCTCCCCAGCGTCACCAGTGGCCTTCTTGGGGGCTACCTGGATCCGGCCGGTGAACGATTCCGCCGGTGACACCCCGCCATTGCCGGCGGAAAGGTATGCCGCCTTGATGCGACTGCGAGCATCGGAGGTCGACGCGGACTTGAACTGCACATCGTCGGGCAGCGTGTTCTTGGGCCACGACTTCGTCATGTAGCGGCGAATCTCGCCTTCGGTACGGGTGGCGCCTTGGCCCACCCACTTGACCTTGCTGCCCTCCCACTTGGCGAAGACGCCACTGCCGCCAGAGCTTTCCAGCTTCTTGCCGTCCGTTTTGACGACAGGGCCTTCCATCGGCTTCTTGTCGTAGAAGGCGTCGATGACCTGCTTGTCCTTGGACTTGAGGGCGGCCTGCTTGGTCTGGCCCTGGTTCTGCTCGACCGCGTCGGCCAAGTCCTCAGAGTAGGGCACCTCCAGAACGATCTCCTTGTGGAAGACCGAGCAGTGGTCCGAACCCGCGGTGGTCGCCTTGCGATGAACGCAGTCGCCACAAGCGGTCTTGGCCTTGAGGAAGGGAGCGGCCTTGGCGTACTTGCGGACGAACTCACTCGCCTGCTTGCTCCCCTGGGCACAGGTGGGGAAGTCGACAGCGTCGATGTAGTAGCTGCCCAGGAGTCCACGCTCAGCCAACACGCTGGCCAAGGCCGTTCGGTTGGCCCGCAACGTCGTGAGATCAAAGCGAGAATCGAGCAAGTGCTTGATCCTGGTGGGGTCCGTCGTCTGCACGAGAGCCAGCCGGGCGGTCCGGGTGACATCCGCTGTGGCGGCCACGTGAAGCTGGGACAGATCCCCCAACGTTCTTGGCGCCCCAGTGTTGGGCACGAAGTTCGAGGCGGGCTCGTCGTGGTGACGCCAGAGCCCCTTCAGGTCGGGCACGATGTCGAGGTTTTGCTTGGGAAGCGTGTCGAGGGCTCGGTAAGCGACCTCATCGACGTCAAGCCAATCGAGGTCTGCCGGTCCACCGGATCCCTGCTTCAAAAAGTTGGTCAGATCATCCATTCCGTTACCTCGATGCTTCTCCGTCTTGGGCCCACGGCAGGTCTTCCGGTCGGCCGTGCTGATGCTCCGGCCGCTCATTGCGAGTCGTATGGTCGTAGCGAACGTAGGGAGTGGTCACGTCTTCAGAGACGTAGCCCGTGTCCACAGAACCGAAATCCTGAGACACCCAAGCAGAGTTGCCGTCGCCCGGTAGTTCTGCCTCCCCTTGGACCAGGTTGTCCTTGGGGCCTCTGAAGTAGTCCGACCGAGCTGGGGGACCGACTGCATCTTGGGGGAGCTGAGCTGGCCGGTTGACCACCGTAGGCATCCAGGCTTCGTCGCCCTGGCTGTGACGCTCGTTGAGCGCTTGGTCTACCGCTGGTGCCATGGAGGAGTCTCCAGGCGACTGCGAGGGAGATCCAGGCAGCCCGGCATGGGGACCCCAAACACCCTTGGTTCCGTCACCCTCACCGCTCGGGTTCTGGTAGCCACCGGCGCCCTGACCGCGGGCTCCGTACCCGATGCCGAAATCCCAAGCCTCAGTGGGCGTGGGGTCAGAGTTCGAGTCGGGAATGCCAGAGCTAGCTTCCTTGGAAGGGTTTTTCTTGAACAACTTCTTCCACTTGGGAAGTTTGTCGTAGTCGTCCTTCTCCTTCTGGGCAGCATCAGCGACGGCCTTCTCGCGCTTCTTGTGGTTCTCTATCTTGGCCTGCTCGATGCGCTCGTTCTGTTCCGCTCGCTCTTCCTTGGTCATCTGCTCCTTCTTGGGAGCGGGCTTCTTGTCGTCTTTGCTCTTGTCGACCTTGTGCTTCCCCATGTCGGCCTTGGGGTGCTCTTTCTTGTAGCGGTTCATCTCGTTGATCGTGTGGAAGATGATGGCCTCTTTGGCGTGACCGGCGCTTCGGCTCAGGTCGTTCTCCCACTCGCTCGTGTAGTCGTAATCCTCGCCATGGTCGTCCCGACGACCAGCACCGCCTTCGTCCTGACCCCAAGGGTCCGCAACCAACGGCTCGTCATCGTTGTAGGACCCCCAAGGACCGGCACCCTCAGCAGGGCCAATGTGGTCCACGCGGGGTCCGCCCAGGCTGTCGACCGGCACTGAGCTATTGGCGGCTCGGATTCGAGCGAGGACTCGCTCAGGCAACACCAAGGAAGAGATGGGCATCTCAGTGTATAGGTCGAGGGTGCTGGCCTGCTTGGTAGTCGGTGACTCGGGAGGCAGCGTCTCCTCACCGTCCACAGAGGAGCCGCCGCCGGGCATCTCGGAAGACTTGGCTTCGTCCTTGTCCTTCTTGGACTTGAACTTGCCGTCGTTCTCCTCCTCGATGTCCTTCATCTCCTCGTTGGCTTCGTCCTCAGGGTTCTCCAGGATGTCCTGGGACTTCTCCACAAATCGCGAAACGTCCTCGGCGTCGTTCTCATCCAGGAGGGCCAACTTGGGCTTCCAGTGAGGGGCGTTGATCTCGTCGTAAAGCGTGTCGGCGATGGCGCTCATGGCCTCGCTGGCCTCGAAGAGCTTCTGACGCATGGTTCGGACCTGCATCACGTAGCCACGTCCACCCATCATGCCGTCAGGGCTCACCGTGGCGCTCTTGAGGCGGCTCAGCTCCCGGTATGCCGCCAGCGTGTGGCCGAGGGCCATCGAGGCGGCCCACAGGGCCTTGCTCATCGGCTTGAGCGACCGCGGGTCGTAGGCGTGGTCCTTCGGGATGTCCCGCTTGCTCGGTCCATTGTCCACAGGCGGAGGCGGCCCGTTCTTCGAGAATGGCGGGAAGGCAGCCGTCTTCGACCGCATCGCACTCTTCACTGCATCACGAGCCTTGGTCACAACCCTCACCCCTTGAGCGGTGCGCCGTCGTCTTGGAAGAGGCGCTCGATGTAGAAGTCCTCGCCATCCTTCTGGATGGCCCACAGGTCGTTGGTAGCCTTGTTGACGAGGGTCTCAGCATTCACCCGCTTGAAGTCGCTGAGCACAGCCAAAGAGCCGACCTTGACCCTGACCTTCTTGGAGGCGGTCTTGGCCTGACCGACAGGGCTGACGATCTGGGGGTTGTCTTCGAAGAAGGCATCCATCCCTGTGGCGCCCCCAGTTTCGATGTCATTGAGCTTGTAGTTCATACGGGTCCTCACAGAATGACGAGCTGAATGAGCACATCCACAAATTCATTCGTGGAGTATCCGCTCACGCGGAGAGTTTCTTGGTAGGTGCCAGCGACCAAGCCCTCGATGGGAGCCGGAGCCACAGTGACGATCTGGGTCTGACCCGAAGTGAGTGTTCCCGACACCGGCGAAAAGACATTCAGCCAGCTGTCAGAGAGGTTGGTGAGCTTCTGGACCTGGTAATCCAGGACAGAACTCGCCGGGCCCGTGTTCTCGATCGTGAAGGTTTGCGACGGGATGACAGGGAAGGCGCCTGTGAGCGGCTTGGTGACCGAGAACCCAACAGTCGCCGGGAGAGCCTGGATGACTGCCTTCGCCCGTACGTCGATGGTGATCGAGAAGACCTGAGGAGAGTTCGTGGCGTTGGGGTCCTGGACCGTGACCGTCTCCGCGTAGGGAGTGTTGGCCGCGAGCAGGTCGGTTGCGTTGACAGCCACCTCGAACGAGCCGGCCTCGTTGGCAGCCAGGTTGCCGACGTTGGCCGGGCTGACCACAACGTAGGATGCTGAGGTCGCCAGCGTTGTGCCCAAGAGGGAGCCAAACACACCATCGTTGGTGAGGATGACTGCTTGACCAACCGAGAACCCTCGACCCTCGTCCACCTCGAAGGTGAGATCGGGTGGCGGTCCCAGTAGGATGCTCGGCGGGAAGTTGGACTGGATCTGGGTGATCGAGTCCGACATGCACTGGATGACTTCGCCGGGGATTGGCGTGTTGTCCCTCAACGTGCCGTAGGGAGTGATGACATCACGCACCTCGAACACCGGGATCGCCCCCGCAACGTCCATGCGTGTTGTCCAGCGCCAGGTCCCCGTAGCGAGCTGCTGGGAGAACTGGTAGTCCTGAAAACGAATGTTGGCGGCAGTGACGGGCAAGGCAGACCTCTCCGCCTCACCGGGGTGATAAGAAGAAAAAGAGGCTGTGGAGACCGCCTATGTCGGTGCCGAGACAAAGAAAAGCCCGCGAGTCGGAACTCACGGGCGCCTCGGGTGAGCCTAGAGGGATGCTAAAAGCAGCCGTCTCCTCCGCGATCAGCCCACTGGGGGAGCTTCACTTCTCGGAGGATGTTGAACTTCTTGCCTGCGATGGCGCTGAAAATCTTGTGGTAGGGGGCGTACACCTCATCAGCCTCAGCAGCCGTCTCCAAGGTCTTCACAGCCTTGAAAAAACGATGCCTCACTCGTCCCTGAGTGAGGCCCAATGTGGAGGCGACCTCCGACTGGCAGGTCGTCTCCCACATACCCACAAGAATATCCACGTCGATCTCCTGTGGGAAAGCTCCCGGCAAGTCCTGACGTAGTTCCTCTTCGGTGACCTGTGGGATACTCAGCAAGAACTTGATCCGCTGGATACCACGGTCGAGCCGGTAGCTGATCGCCGCCTGGGTCACGTTGAAGATTTGGGCGATGTCCGCCTGACGCTTCCGTTGGATGAAGTACAAGTAGATCAGATCGGCTTCCCGCTCGGGGATGCGATCCAAGAGAGGGGCGATACGACTCTCGTAGTCGTTGTCAGAAAAGAAGCCCTTCATCTCCTCTTCGGAGATGTCCTCACCTTCCGCGGTTTCATCGAGAGGTTCGTCCTCTTCATCGAACCGGGGGTCTTGGGCGGCGGCGAACCGCGTCGCTAGTTCAATAGGGTCGACTGGAATGACGTAACCACTGCTCATGCTTCTGGTGCCTCCGCGTCCTTCCGGCTGAAGAAGGTGTTTACGACGAAGTCTGGGTCAATCGCCAGCCCCCGCAGCCGCTCCACTACCGTATCTGGATCTACATCTGGGTCTGTCACGGAGACAGGGACGTCCACTAGGGACATCAGGGTCAAGTTGATTCTAACTTGGGGTTCCGCCGCCCGCAACCGTTCATACTGACCCTTAGTTACTCCAGTGAGTCCAGACTTGTAAACCCCCTCGACAGAACCGTGGGCTTGGACGAGGGAACGGAGTATCTTCTTGGGGACCCTAGGGACCCCTGGGATGTTGTCTGAAGGGTCCCCATAGAACGCACGAAGCTGCACCATTCTTTCGGGACCGACCCCGAAAGTTTTCTTGACCGTCTCAGGGTCGAACAGCGACTCCTTACGGCTACCGGCCCCTGGCATGAGCATCATGGTTGTCTGAGAAACGCACTGGATGAGATCACGATCGGTCGTGAAAATCAAGTTATGTTGGCCATTTAGCTCTCTTCGGGCCAGCGTGGCAAGGATATCGTCAGCCTCCTCATCAGAATTGAAGGCCTGTCGCACACCCATGAGCGGGAGCAGCTCTCGAAGGAACTCCAACGGATCCCAGATAGGTGCCCCCTCCTCAGGTGCTTCCGCCGTCGCTCGTGGGGATCGATTGGCCTTGTAGTCAGGGAACATGACCTTTCGCCGCCGCGACGTGCCGTCCCAGGCAACGTAGATGCTGGCGTCCGGGTAGCGCTTTCGAAGCGAGCCCAACCCCTTGAGGAATCCCAAGACCATACCCGTGGGGCGGCCCTGTTCATCCCTCAGCTCACTGATCCCGGGGGCATAAAGGCATCGAAAGGCCAGGTTGAGGCCGTCCACCAACACATTCTGAATCGCCATCTGTTCTCCATCTCCATCATCTTTGCGACGCTTCGCAGCTCGATGCCCGATCACGTTGATGTCCCGGCGAATCTGCTTGATCCGCCGAAAAACATCCTCGAACCACGCCAGCTCCACCAGCTTGTTTCGCAAAGCCTTGATCCGCGTCTTGGTGCCCACCGCATCCTCGTAGAAAGATACGAAAGCCGCCAGGGGACGCTCCTGTTCCACCCAAGCACCGAGCTGCTGAACCTCCCGAAGATGGTCCTGAAGTCGAGCACGCTGGGGCTTGAACCCACCTTGGGCAAAGCTCACGCACGAGTACAGGTGGAGCCCCCGTTGCTGCCAGGAAGTGAGACGGACGTACTCCGCATGATGTGCCTGAATGGCGTCCCAACCCTTCGGCGTCCACTGAAAGACCGGCCTCGCAGCTCGCGTCCAAGATCCCAGCGCTGTCAGCCGACTCAACATAGGGGACAGAGACGTTCG
>Ga0307379_10001192_pt1 | contig 41484 bp, 27 predicted proteins | sample UN2MG_FD_202237 | JGI IMG/M metagenome (GOLD analysis project Ga0307379, IMG submission 202237) | Soil microbial communities from Risofladan, Vaasa, Finland - UN-2 | ecosystem: Environmental > Terrestrial > Soil > Coastal area > Acid sulfate soil | place: Finland: Risofladan, Vaasa | collected...
ATGAGCCGGAAGATTGAACCTCTGCTTATGGCCAGAGATTTTTGTCGAGCCAGTTGTCTGCGAGGATGGCAAAGTCTTTGAAGTCAATCCGATTGTCGCCGTTTAAATCGACAGGTGGGATAAGCGGCAGGTCGAAGATGCCGGTGCCGTTTGTCGCTGCATAGGCAATCTCCGGTTGTGAGAGGGCATAGTTATAGATTTGAAAGTCGTCGATGAGGCCGTCATAGCCGCCGTACCATCCTGTGCCTATTTCGAATGATGTTATACCTAATATGGGTGAATTTGCGCCTATCCGGCTGTCATAGAGGACGCCATTTAGGAAAATCTGCATTCTTCCGGTTTTGGTTTCTTTGGTGAATGCCCAGTGATTCCAGCGGTCCGACCATTCGGTTTTGTATTTGTGTTTTCCGCTCAGACGGCTGTCGAAAGACCATGGTGAGCCGCAGTCCCAGTTGTATTTCCCGGGTGACTTCCAGCAGCCGAGGTTAATGGCTATCGCGGGGTCATAAACATTATATTCATAGTCGGAGCAGCAGAGCGTATCGGTGTGATGGATTGAGTCGTTACCATATTGCCAGAAGGCGATTGTTATTGCTGTTCGAGTTTTTGAAAATAATTCGGCGGCGCCGGTAATTTCCACAGAATCAATGTAGCCTCCGAAACTTATTGCCTGGCCGTGGACGCCTTCGACATAAGTAGGGTGGCCGCGTGTTCGGCCGTGGGCGCTGCCGGCGCTGTCGTTGGCGTTGCCGTCGAACTTGTACCAGGTGAGGGGGGCATCCGGAGCTTCTACCGGGTAAATATTGTGGCCTTTTTCAAGCCAGTTGTATGCCAATTCCTTAAGGTCACGAAAGTCCACGATACAGTCGCCGTTGAAATCGGCGTCCGGTTTGTTTTCTTCGAGGCACCTGGAAGGATAGAGCCTTATGTCATCGAAGAATATAGTGCCGGAGCTTGAAACCTCGGATGAGCTTCTACGAAAACCTATTGAGATATTTTCAATGTTATTAAGGTTCAGGTCGAGATTTTGCAGGTCGATTCTCCATGGCTGCCATTCTTCATTGCTAAGATCGTTCGCGTCGCCGTTGTATGGCACAACTGCATTGACGTCGCCATCACTCACAGTGATATACATCTGTACCCTGGTTTCATTATCAGCCAGGCCATAGAAGAACAGTTCCAGAGCTGTAACGCCGGCGTGTGTCCAGTCCTGGGCTGGAGTGAATGTGGTTGTTACTCCTGAGTAAAAAACGGTCTCGTAATAGTAATAGTAGCGAAATGCCATGGCCTGCCGGCCTTTGTTGACGGGTTTAGGTTTCTTTGATAGAAAGATATTCGCCTGGTCGATTTGTTTCCATGCATCATTTATCGTGGAATTATCGTAGGACTCGAAGTTGTCTATGACAAGATGATCGGCTGTCGTGAATTTCCAGATGTTGCCCTTCCAGGGGCTGTTAGCGTCGTTATCGTTTATCTGGTCGATACGCCAATAGTAAGTTTTTCCTAATTCAAGGGCAGGGGGGGGGAAGCTGGCGGCATCCTGCGGCTGGGTCGGTTTATTTACGGGAGCTGCGTTTTCATCCACGTCGGTAGGGGAGGTTCCGAAATAGACAATATGTTTTTGTGCTGCACTTCCGGGCGACCATTTTAAGATTGCATCTATTGGGACATTGTTGGCGCCGTCAGCAGGATTCGGATTACAGGCGGCCAGGCCGCAGTCGGGATTAACCCGCGCGCGAATGTTGGCTAAATCAAAGCCTGGAGAGCCGCCTCTGAAGTCTAATCCAACAATACGTATCGCAGATGGTACGAATGGAAATGAAATACCGGCGATGTCGAAACTGAGTTCGGTTTGTTCGTAAAAGCCGATATCGGGAACAAAAGCGTAGCCGAGTAAATACTCTCGGTCGGAACCGTCCGTAATGAAAACGAGGGCTTGTTCATCAACTGCGTCACATTCAATGAGGAATATGTCATCGCCCGGTTCGTCGATAAGCCGGCCGCGATACTTGAACTCGAGCCAGTGGTCCGAGGGTATTGTTACGCCTGACAGACCTGAAGGAGGAGGGCCGATGAGCAACTGCTCCGGAACTACCGGTACCGGCCAGAGCCCGTTAACATCCATGCCTTTCCAGCCATCATCGTCGGGATTATAGACATCGAGCAGATAATATGGATATTCGAACTGTGCTTCCTGAGCTAATGCTCCACCGACAAGCGCCGGAATTAAGCATAAAACAAATGAGTTTATTAAGCAGGCTTTTTTCATCCTTACCCTCGGAGCCCAACCTCAGAGCCGGCTGAGGAAATATAAAGGCAGATATTAATCGTCTGATAAAATTCTATCATTTAAATGCTCATAATGCAAGAGGCAAACCCATATCCGGATTACAAATAGATGTGCTCTGACTCCAGGGAATGAAAAATACTTGATATATTATAAATTGCTGATAAACTTTCGGCAATTCATAATGTATGCTTCCTTTTTGCTTTGCGGCAGGTGAGAATATTATCCTGCAGCGAAATGGAAATGTTCGAAAGATAATTTGAGATATGAGAGCATACGAAAAGGAAGGGATAGGAGTAAATGGCTGAATATTCGATAAGTCCCGCAGGTGAACAATTTACTGTACCCGAAAAGGACCAATACGACGCCGAGTTCAAACGTATTGAGTCTCTGGCAGAAACGGCCCGCGAGCAGGGCAAAGAGGTGGTTGTAGTAATGGGCGTCGGGTTTGTGGGTGCGGTTATGGCGGCCATTATTGCTGACTGTGTTGATAAGGACAGCGGCGAGCCGAGCAAGTTCGTCATCGGCTGTCAACGTCCGAGCGTCCGCAGCTACTGGAAGATTCCACTGCTTAATCAAGGCATATCACCGGTTAAGGCCGAAGACCCCGAGGTCGAGCCGATGATCGCCCGCTGCGTGCTCGAGAAAAAAACGCTCGTCGCCACATACAACAGCGATTGTCTGAAGTTGGCCGACTGTGTGGTTGTGGACGTACAATGTGATTATACGAAAAACGACCTTGGCAATATGCGAACCGGCAAGGTGGAAATGAGCGCGCTGGAAGCGACAATAAAAACTATCGGCGAGAAAGTGACGCCGAATTGCCTGACTTTGATTGAAACGACTGTGGCGCCGGGGACAACGGAGTTCGTTGCCTGGCCTATTTTGAAAAAAGCCTTTTCCGACCGTGGTATTGAAACAGAACCGCTGCTGGCCCACAGTTTCGAGCGGGTTATGCCCGGCAGGGATTATATTTCGTCGATACGGGATTTCTGGCGGGTGTGCTCGGGCTGTAATGAAAAGGCGCGGCAGCGTGTCGAAAAATTCCTTACAGAAGTGCTGAACACCGAAGAATTTCCTCTGACTGTTATGGACCGTCCTATCGAGTCGGAGACCACCAAAATCGTCGAGAATTCTTTCCGTGCCACTTTGCTGGCATTTCTTGACGAGTGGAGTTTGTTCGCGGAGCGCAACGGTGTGGATTTGATTAAGGTCATCAAGGCTATCAAGGTCCGGCCTACACATAGCAATATGATATTTCCCGGCCCGGGTATCGGCGGATACTGTTTGCCAAAGGATGGAGGGCTGGGATACTGGGCGTATAAGCATATCCTCGGATTCGATGACGATATATTCAGAATAACAACCGCGGCAATCGATATTAACGATACGCGCGGCCTGCACGTGGCGACATTGACGAGGGACGCTCTTCGAAATATGGGTCGTCAGGTGGCAGGTACGTCGGTGCTTCTTTGCGGAGCGAGTTATCGGCAGGATGTCGGTGACACCCGTTACAGCGGCTCAGAGATAGTTGTTCGAAAACTGACTGAGATGGGTGCCGAGATGCGAGTACACGATCCTTATCTTGAGCACTGGTACGAGCTGGAAAAGCAGGATACTTATCCGTCACCCGGGCACTCCCTGGCGAGGTTCTTCCGCAATCAGGATGATATGGTCAATATCCGGGTTCAGAGCGATCTTGCCGCGTCACTTGCCGGTGTCCGGGCGGCCATATTAGCGGTACCGCACGCGCCTTATAAGGAACTTGATCCTGACAAAATTGTAGAGTGGGCGGGTGGGCCGCTGGCGGTGATTGATTGCTTCGGTATTTTAGACGATGGAAGAATCCGTCGATATTTCGAACTCGGTTGCGAAGTCAAAGGTCTGGGCAGGGGGCATATCCAGCGAATAAAGGAAGAAGTGAGAAAGGCGTAAATGAGTAGATGGGTGAATGAGTTACGTGAATTTACATTAACATTGACGAATTAGCGAGATACGAGCCAGATGGATATTAAAAACAAGCGAATAGCAGTTTTGGCGCCGGTGGCCTGGCGGACGCCTCCCCGTGCTTATGGTGCGTGGGAGACTGTCGCGAGCAATATCACTGAGGGGCTGGTGGCTCGCGGGTGGAAAAATGTAACGCTGTTTGCGACGAAAGAATCCGTTACAAAAGCAAAACTTGAGGGCTGGGTCGAAAGAGGTTATGAAGAAGACAAGAGTCAAATTCCGCATGTTTCCACTTGCCTGCATATTTCCAAGGTGATGGAACGGGCGGGCGGATTTGACCTGATTCATAATAATTTTGATTATCTGCCTTTGACTTATCTTCGGTTGATAAAGACGCCAATGCTGACCACCATACACGGTTTTTCCGAACCGGATATACTGCGGGTATATCACGACCACAAAGACAGCTATTATGTGTCCATCAGCGATTCCGACAGAGATGTGGGCCTGCCTTATCTTGCGACTGTTTACAACGGGATTGATCTGTCCAATCTTACATTTAGTGAAACGCCGGGGGACAAGCTTGTCCATTACGGGCGAATACACAACGATAAGGGGACACATCTGTCGATTGATGTAGCAAAAAGATGTGGCAAAGACCTGATAATAGCGGGCATAATTCAGGATCAGGGATACTTCGACAATCTCGTCAAGCCGCACATTAATAATTCTTCAATTCAATATATAGGCCCGGTTAATCCCGTGCAGCGTGATGCGCTTCTTAAAGAGGCAAGTGCTGTTATCCATCTAAATCTGATACCCGAGCGGTTCGGTCTGGTGATGGCCGAATCAATGGCGGCCGGGGTGCCGGTTATCGCGATGGATTTGGGTTCCTGCCGGGAAGTCATAGCGGATAAAGAAACGGGCTATTTGGTTAACAATGTTGAAGAGGCGGTAGAGGCCGTCGGTAAAATCGAGCAGATAGACCGTAAGAAATGCCGGCAGAGGGTGGAAGAGAACTTTACGATTGACTGTATGGCTGCCGGTTATGAAAAGGTCTATGAAGAAATCTTTCGACGGGAAGAACAAAAGAAATGAAAATTTGCAAGGATGTAATAAATGAAAAGTAAATTTGTTACTCGCTACGAAGGTAATCCCATCCTGACGAAGGATGATATTCCCTATCCGGTCGAGACGGTTCACAATGCCGGTGTTACGAAATTTGACGGCCGATATATAATGCTGTTTCGCTCGCATCTTGATACCGGCAGGTCCATAATCGGCCTGGCGGAAAGCGAGGACGGTTTTAATTTCGAAGCGAGACCTGAACCTTTTATGACACCGAGTAAAAAGCCTGTATTTTGTGAATACGAGGAATTCGGCGTCGAAGACCCGCGCATAACATATCTTGAAGATGCGTATTATATAACGTACAGCGCATATTCGGCTCACGGGGTTCGTATAGGCCTGGCTAAGACAACCGATTTTGAGTCGGTCGAAAGAGTGGCCTTTATCACGCAGGCCGATTATCGAAATACCGTGCTGTTTCCGGAAAAAATCGATGGAAGATACGCCAAGCTTGACAGGCCTCATTCGGACATAAGTCCATGGTCGATATGGATTAGTTTTTCGCCCGACCTGCGGCACTGGGGTGATTCGAAACTGGTAATGAAGCCCGTACCTTACCACTGGGACGAGATGAAGATAGGTCCCGGTGCTCCGCCTATTCGCACCGAACAGGGATGGCTGAATATCTATCACGGCGTTTTTCCAACGATGGACGGCCATGTATATCGGCTGGGTGCTGCTTTGCATAACCTCGATGACCCGGCTGAGGTTCTTGGCGTCGGCGACCGATGGATATTACAGCCGGAAGACCCGTGGGAAGTTACCGGCTATGTGCATAACGTGGTATTTACCTGCGGCGCTGTTCCTGAGGACGATGGGACATTGAAACTCTACTGGGGCGGGGCGGACAAGGTGATGTGTGCCGGTACGGCGGTAATCGACGAGCTTGTGGAGCTTTGCCTGACCGATTCAAGAGCACCGATGTAGTTATTTCTTATCACAGTGTTTAGTTTTCTATTACTCTTTCGAACTTATACACACTGTTTCCAATCTCTGTAAACGTGAAGCCGTCGTCCCCGCTCCGGGGTGCATAGGATGATATCATTAAGATGATGTACAAGCCCTCTTGGATATTGTCTGTTGATTTCTGAACCACAACAATGTTAGTTCCATGCCTGTAAACCTTGATCGGCTTAAGCCTTTTAATCTCATCTGTCCAATATTGTTTGGAAATCTCGTCCGACGGCTCCTGTTCACCTGAATTGACCGCCTTGATATATTGCATGTGGGTTTGAAGCGCGGCTATAGCCAAATTGTCCGGAATGATGCGGGCATCTTCACTGTCCGGCTTCTTTTTACAACCAAAGACGACGAACAGGCAACCGAACAAACATACAACAGCAATTAGCGAACGGAATCTGAACATCATAATATGTCTCCTTATTTCTTGAAACTAACTACGGATTATATATCTTCCTTACAAGAACTTATAAGCTCGCATCATGTCCTATCATAATGTATTGTCTGGTTTAATTATAATGATAAGTTGAGTGGCAGCGTTCAATCTGTCCGTCCGAGCGCTATGTTACTCTATATTACCATCGGCTGGCACGACGGCCTTATAGTATAATTCAGCCTCATGTACTGTAATGAATAGATCACCATTCTTATCCGTAGCTCGGATGTGGTCATTACAGTGTGCATTAAAGGCAGGGCGTTCATAACGCGAATATACAGAGAAAAATGGAATTCCTACCCGGGCTACTTCTTTCCATTCTCGCTTTGTTTCGTAGATGATACTATTAAAAAGGTCTTTAGCTCTATCGTTTTCGAATGATACATCGAGCATCTGCTCATCCATTCGGATCTCTGTACTCGAATTATTAATTGAACATCCGCAGCATAGAACGATGAGTGACACTTGTACCAGGCAAATACAATCTCTCCGCATCATGGCTTATCTCCGTATAAAATAACAAAGGATTATATGGTTTTCTCATAAGAACATTTTGTACTATTTAAGTTTAATTTTGGTGGGGCAAGCCCCACTCTGCTTTTCTTCGCTGCAGATTGACAATGATTATCTCACGGCTGAAGAATAAACGGTACCGGTAAAATAGTCAACCGGTTTGAAGAAATTTTGAAAAAATATATTTTTTTGTTTGACAAACTAATACATAGAGGTATTATGTATAGGTGTTTTAGGTATTATTTGTTGGAGATATAAAATTGGCTATTTCAAAGGACTTAGTCGCTGCTTCGGCCACCCCGTTGGTTCTTTCGATTCTTTCGGAAGGTGAGAATTACGGTTATGCTATTATTAAGCGGGTCCGTGAGCTGTCGAACGGCCATATGCTATGGACCGATGGTATGCTTTATCCTGTGCTGCACCGCCTGGAAGAACAGAAACTGATTCAGTCAAAGTGGCGAGAGTCGGAAACAGGACGCAAAAGAAAATACTACAAAATCAAGAAAGAAGGTACTAAAGCACTAAAAGAACAACAGAACCAATGGAATGTTGTTTATTCAACTTTAAGACAATTATGGGAGAATGAGCCATGTTTGACCTAAATGGAAAAATTTCTATGTGGCGCAGCAATCTTGCCAAATCAGAAACTCTTGGCAGTACGGATATTGATGAGCTCGAAATTCATTTGCGCGAGGAAATCGAACAATTGACGACTTTAAAATTGTCGGATGAAGAGGCTTTCCTGATTGCTGCTCATCGACTTGGCAGCACAGATAGCCTCGCCGGTGAATATGCAAAAATAAATCCCAGCAGTATATTCAGGCGTAGACTTTCCTTGATGATTACAGGTATCCTTGCTTACCTTCTGGCAACATATTTCGCAATTTCTGTCTCAAAAGGCTGTGTCTGGCTCGTTGCCACCGGCGGTATAAGAGGTTACACACTGGGCTTTATTGGTTTTATATCACAAATACTAACTTTAGTAGCAACTTTCTTTTTTGGTTACTTTATTTGTAAAAGGATATTACATAGACCTGGATTTAGAAAGCAAATCAATCAATTAACAACAAGATTGATCCTTTTAATATCGCTGCTTGTATTTCTTATTATAATTGCTGTGTCTCGGATGTTTTTTCCTGTTATGGCGGCTCGGATTATGAGTCCTCATGAGTATTGGCAAGTAGAGCAGTCTTTGGCATATACCAAATTACTATGGTCTGTCCTGCTGCCTGCTTTGCTGGTGATACTACTTATAAAATTACGCAAGTATGGCTTGCATAAAGTTGACGTATCATAATCAACGAAGCTACTTTGGTCTTTTGTCCATAAACAAAATAACTTTTTCGTACTTATCTTTTGGCAGGGCATTTTTTAATATTTTACGGATTTCCCGCATGGGGGTGCGCAGTGTCGTATGTGTTACGACAATATGCTCGTTGTGCAGGTTTTTGAGCAGTGTTGTAAACTCATCGATGTGCATATGTTTTCCTGCTTCGGCCCGGCCGGAATGCTCGTCTTCGTAGAAGGTGCACTCGGCTATTAGAATCTTGCTTTCGGCGATATATTTTAACTGCGAAAAGTCAACATACTGCGTATCACCGAGGTAGCTTACGATTGGAATCTCCAGCGGGTAATCTATCTCGATGCCCTGTATTTTTAACTCGACGATTTGCGGGCCGGTCAGGCCGGTGTACTCGGCTTTTAGCTTTTTTCGCTTTTCAATTACGCTGAAACCGACAGAGCCTTTGCTGTGTTTTGTCGGGAAGACCCTGGCAAAGAGGTTTGGCTTGATATGGTATTCATCGCCGGCCTTTACACCCACGAGGTTGACGGGTATTTTATTGCCGTCCAGCCGGCCCCAGGCGTTGATTATTTCCCTTATAGGCTGCAATAGATTTTGAGGGGCTAATATTGTCCCTGCCGTCATGCCGCAAAAATTTCGATGCGAAAGATAATACGCGATACCCGCGGCGTGGTCCATGTGTCCGTGCGTAAGCAGAATATGGTTTATGGAGATAATCTGGTCTGGGGCCTTGCCGATATCGAAACAAACGTCCAACTGCGGCATCGCAACGACGGTCTCTTCGCCGGCGACCGAATAGCCGATGATTTCCAAATCGTCTATTTCAATATGTGCTAAGTTATGGCTTGGCATTTAAGTTGATTGCCCATTATTGATTTCGAATTAAGAACTCCTTCCTTTTCATTTTCGTACTTTTATTTCATAGTAGAAACAAGTGGTGGTTATGTCAATTTGTTTTTGACATAGCTGACGATACGTGTACACTGGGCTATTAATAAACACCAATAAAGTCACAAATGAACAATACATTTTGGACTTAAAAAAGTGAGGGCTATGGAGCATGAAGAGAACAATAATGAAAACATTCACGGCGTTTCTTGGCTGTTTGGTTATTGTGGGTTTAGCCGGCTATGTATTTGCACGGGATGTACAAAACTCAGAGGTTGTCCCGCAACTGGATCGGGATAAACTGCCTGGCAGACAGGTCAAGGTGGCGGCTATTTGTATCGGCTTCGGGGGCGAGCACGATGTTAAACTGAAGATGGCGATTGAGCATCTGCATACGGCCGGAAAGAACGGGGTGGATATTGCCTGTCTGCCTGAGGAGTTCGCCGGCACTGAAGCTGAGCCGGTTCCCGGGCCAACCACTAAAGCCGTGGCAAAACTTGCCAGGAAGTACAATATGTATGTTATCTGCCCGATACGAGAGCAGGCGGGGGATGAGCAATACAATACGGCTGTTGTTATCGACCGAAAGGGCAAGGTGGCCGGTTACTATCGGAAGGTATTTGTGTTCTGGGGCGAAGGGCTTCACCTGAGCAGGGAGGGTGTGAAGGCTTTTGATACTGATTTCGGCAGGATAAGCATTCTGACTTGCTTTGACCTGAACTATGCTGAGTTGTGGCGCCAGTGCGATGCTTTGGATGTGGATATAGTTTTTTGGCCAAGCGCTTACGGCGGTGGTTCACCATTGAACGCCTTTGCAATACTTTATCATTACTATATTGTTCCGGTGGGGGCAGGTAATATAATCGACATTACGGGAAAAACTTTTGAGAATATTGAAAAGCCAAATCCTAAACAGTTCATTGCGACACTGGATTTGGACAGGGCGTTTGCCCACTACGACTTCAACCGGAAAAAGGTCGAAAAAATGCTTGCCGAGCACAAAGGCGAGATAAAGGTCGAGCGGAAGCTAAGCGATGAGGATTTGGCGCCTTGGTGGCTGTTCAAGGCAATCAAACCGGGCGTTAGCGCGAGGGGGCTGTTGAAGAAATATGAGGTCGAAACGCTTCGTGAATATCAGCAGCGCAGCAGAAAGCAGATTAATGAGGCCCGCAAAGAGGGCAAGAGAATATAACAAAATTAAGGACCTTGTTAATGCCTGATAAGCGCAATCACAGAGGGCCGCATCCGGCGGACAAAAAGTTGTTTTCCGAAGGGGAGATTTCTAATCTGCTTGAGGCGATTGCTGATTTTTCCCTTCTGCTGACGAAGGGCTATGCCCAGAAGAGCGCACTTAAATTAGTCGGTGACAGGTTCTCGCTTACGGAAAGACAAAGACTGGCTGTTATGCGCAGCGCCTGCTCCGATGAGCAGCTTGTTTCTCGAAACAGGCGTTGCGTCGCGCCGGAAAATCTTACGAACAAATCCGTTGCTATCGATGGTTACAACGTATTGATAACTGTCGAAGCGGCGATGAGCGGCGGCGTGATTTTTAAGGGACGTGACGGTTGTTTTCGGGATTTGGCAAGCGTACACGGAACGTACCGCAAAGTTACAGAAACGATACCGGCGGTGGAGATGATAGGTCAATTCCTGCGAGAAGCCGGAGCTGGTAAGGCTCTTTGGCTGCTGGACAGCCCTGTATCCAATAGCGGCCGATTGAAAACGCTCATCGGTGAACTGGCCCGAAAAAACAAATGGGACTGGGAGATTGAGCTTTTACTGAGTCCGGATGCCGAGCTGAAAAAAACAGAGCTAATTGTAGCAAGCAGTGACAGTGTTATACTCGACTGCTGCGGGTGCTGGGTCAATCTGGCGGCGGAGATAATAAGCAGCAGGCTATCCTCTGCAAAAGTGATAGACTTGTCCGGGGCGGGATGATTTTCGGGATTTACTTTTGCTCAATCAGTTTTGTAATTGTATCAAGGTCTATCTGTTCGAGAGATTCACAGACTAAATCAGCCCGGGAAAGATTCTCTGCGGTTGTGGAATTTGTGACTGCAATACACTTGGCACCGGCGGTCTTGGCTGCTTCTACACCGTTGGGGGCGTCCTCTATTACGACACAATTTGCCGGTTCAATGCCAATCCCTTCTGCGGCGAGAAGAAATAGCTCCGGGTTGGGCTTTTTATTTTTAACGTGGTCGCCGTGTATATAAACCATCTTCTTATAAGGAATCTTTGCGGCTTCTAAAACTGCACGGGATTTTTCATGTGTACCCGACGTCGCGATGGCCAGTCGGAAATCTTCTCTCTGCATCGCTTTGTCAATTAAATCCAGTACGCCCGGGAAGGGGGGCATCGATTCTTCTTTTAGAACCTTAAGGAAATATTCCTGACGCATTTGTGTTATTTTTTGGATTTGTTCATCGGTCAGCTCCATGCCGTGGGTCCTGGCTCCGGCTTTGACATACTCCTCAGCTCCCCGGCCAAGACCCGCCTCGAAATCCTTGCGCACAACACCTTCGAGACCGAGGAAGTCGGCAAAAACCTTGATAGAAGCCCGTGCATTGGCAGCCTCGGTATCGGCAATTACGCCGTCAACATCAAATATTAAACCATATAATTTACTCATAGTGTTTAGCGTATAGCATATAGTATTCGGTTTTTCAACCGTGGATTTGCTTTTTATCCTTCTGTGCGTAATCTTCGGTTAATTTCTGATATTTTTTTGCCGCGTTTTTGCCTGCCGCGCATTTATAATGGTGATGATAGTTGGTACCAGTAAACTCCGGAGAGTAATCAGCGTGGATAATGGCAGCAAAGTTGATGACGACAACCAGTTAATAGCCCGGGCCCGTGATGACGGCACAGCATTTGTGAAGTTGTATCGCAGCCATTACGATGCGGTATTTCGTTATTGTGCACATCGACTTTTTGAAAGGGCAAAAGCCGAAGACGTTACTTCCGAGGTATTTCTAAAAGTTATTGAGAATATTAACGGTTTCAAAGGTAATGAAAAGCAGTTTCGCTGCTGGCTGTATAGAATCGCAACCAATACTGTTAATAATCATTTGAGAAAGACCGCTCGTCGAAATCGTCTTTTGAAATTTGCATGTGAGCATTCTAATAGTCAGGATGCTGATTGTGTAGTGCCGATTGATAAACTGACTCTTTTGAGAGAAGCAGTATTTACCTTGAAGCCGCGGTATCAAACTATCATCACACTGCGTTTTTTTGAAAATATGAAATTAACTGAAATAGCCGAGGTGCTTGGCAGTAGTCCGGGCACAGTCCGCAGCCAGTTGACGCGGGCACTTGCCAAACTGCGTAAGGTTTTAGCAACAGCGTTCACAGAGAAATCAGAGGTAAATGAAAATGAACGATAACGAAAAACAATTCGAAGATTTCGTTAGTAACATAAAGTTCGATGACACCCCTGATCTTAAACATCGAGACAGGCTCGAACAGAACCTGCTCTGCGCGATGGCAAAGCAATCTCGGCCAATAAAAATATGGAGAATTATTATGAAAAGTCAAATAACAAAATTAGCCGCTGCAGCAGTTATTGTTTTAGCTGTTGTGCTCTCTGTAACAATACTAAACCACACGACTACACCTGTCTGGGCTATTGAACAAACCATTGAAGCGATTGAAGGATTCAAGGCAATTTACAGTTCCGGGATTACAGTTGATGAAGACGGAACAGAGTTTGAAGTTGAATTTTGGGCTAGGACTAATAAGGATGGCACTGGTTCCGGTGACTTCAGGATGGAAACAAAAGGTGGGAAGGTAACAGTCGTAAATGAAGAGCAAAATGTTACTTATAAGTACGATCCCAGCCGTAATGTTGTACTCGTGGAAAGTGGAATTAGATTTTATTGTCGTCCATGGGTTGATGGTAAGTTTTTTAGGATAATGAAGGATGTTTGCAAGGATTGGAAGGAGGAATACCGAAGAGATGAGTCAATTGGTGGAGATTGCGTGTTTGTAACAGCAAGAAATCCAGAAAGCAGCCAATCGTATGAATTTCAGTTTGATTTGAGAACAAAACTACCGATTCGTGGAAAAGTGTGGCAGAATTCAGATTTTGAAGGCAATCCGAATATTACAGCTAATAAAATTATTTACAATCCTGTCTTACCAGATGGAATTTTTGAGTTTGAGATTCCTGAGGGTGCTCAAGTAATTGAGAAAGATTGAGTTGCCTTGTTTATTCGGTATAGAGCATTGATTAACACTGCTGGGCGATTTGCTCGGCAGTGTTTTTTTTGCGTTTTCGAGGCAAAATTTGAATCTGGCGGAAAAACGTCATTTTCTTTAGACTAAAATCATCAATAAATTGTCATAGTATTGACGATCGTTAGTTTCGGAACTGATTTGGCGGAATCTGGCATGCTGGAAGATAAATTGCTGGTGTGGAAATTTAAGCGCGGAAGTGCGGATGCTCTGCGGCGGATCTATGAAAAGTACAAAAATGATTTATTAGCGTTGGCTATCGCTCTTTCGAGAGATAGAGCTGCTGCTGAAGATGTCCTCCACGATGTTTTTGTCTCTTTTGCGCAGTACGCGGAAAAACTTCAATTGCGGACAAGCTTAAAGAGCTACCTGTCGAGCTGTATTGCCAATCGCGTGCGTAATATGAACCGCGCAAAATCCCAACGGACTATGCAACTAAATCATGCAGAGACTATCGGCTCGGATTGTGATGGGCCCCAGCGACTGGCAATATCAGCAGAACAATCGGAACGAATCGAGATGGCTATGATGGAGCTTCCATACCAGCAGCGGGAAGTAATAATCCTGCATTTTCAGAGCGGGATGAGATTCAAGGCGATAGCCGAATCTCAGGGCGTTTCAATCAATACAATCCAGAGCCGGTACCGTTATGGATTGGATAAGCTCAGGTCACTGTTGAACAGTGAGGTGGAAAAATGAAATATCCGGATAGTATAGAAAACGTAATCAAGAACTTCTGTGCAAGTAAGAGAGTAGCGGTTAAGACAACCACAGAGCTGGACAATAGAATTATTGATGCCTCTTTGCTGGCACAAGAAAAGTTGAAACAGACGCAATCGGCTGCTGCCCAGCCGAATATATGGAGAATTATTATGAAAAGCAGAATTACAAAACTTACTGCTGCAGCGGTGGTAATCATAGCATTAATGCTTGGGATTAATTATCTGGATGCACCAATCGACGGAGCGAGTGCAGTATTTGCGGCTGCGATGGATAGGGTCAAACATGCACGTACTTTTTCATGTATAGAGATTTTTGAGATCACATATGAAGATAATGGGCAGCGCGGTAAATATCTAATGAAACAGAAGCGGATGTTCAAGGAGCCGGACAGAGAACGTCATGAGAAGCTGACGTCTGCGCCACCGTGGCCCCAATACGTAGGGGAAGTAACTATATGGCATTACGGCAAGCGTCAGCAGCTACAGTTCAGGCCTTTTGAAAAAACCGCTGAATTCCATGATATGAGTTCCGACTACGACATTGATGACAAGACGGGCGAGCTAAAACTGACGCAGCTTAATACACGTCTTCGTGATTATCTGCTCAAATTGAGTGCAGGGGCAGTCGAGGACCTCGGCAGAGCGGAGCTTGACGGACAATCAGTGCGAAAACTGCAATCGCGCAAGGACAAGCGCATCACGACTGTGTGGATTAATCCCGAGACTAACTATCCGGTTCAGATTGAGCATAAATGGACAGACAAGAGCCGTTCACCGGTGATGTACACCTCGATTCAAATAGATACCGAGCTGGATGATGCTCTCTTTACCCTTGAGCCACCTGAGGGCTACACTCTTAAAGTGGATAAGTCGCCTTGGCCGGATGACAAAAAGAAAATATCGACCAAGGTAATGCATCTGGGCTTGTGGTGTTGTGTATATGCGAGTGATAACGATGACCAGTTCCCCGGTGATTTAGCGGATATTGTGACGGCAGGTGTAATCACGGAAAAGGTGCTAAATAAGGTACTGGCCGCCCCGGATGATCCGGATGGCCCGCCTGTGATTCGATACCGTAAGCCGAACACAGATGCTAAAAATCAGTCCACTGAGGTCATGTTGTATGAAATATATGACCAGTGGCCCAAAGACGGTGTTGTGGCGTGCTTTGGAGATGGACATAGTGAGATAATTTCCGACAAAGATCGCTTTGAGGAGTTAATAAAGTAGTTTCCCCCGATACCTTTGAGAATAATCAAAACCGTCTCTGTACTAAAATGAAGACGCTGCCGGGCGATTTGCCTGGCGGCGTTTTTTTTGTGTTTTTAGGGCGGAATCTGTGCTTTTTATTTCGCTGTTGAACAATTTTATGTTTACTGGTACAATCCGGCCTCGTTTTGCAGAATTCCTTGAATATTGAAAAGAACCGACCAATGACAGAAAAAACTGATAAGCACATTTTAAAGAACGGAATGGTACTTCTTGGCGAGCCGATGGAGGCGGTTGAGTCGGTGGCATTTGATTTTATGCTGCCGGCTGGTGAGGCATTGCTGCCGGATGGCTGCTGCGGGGCCGGAGGTGTTATTGCCGAATGGATTTTCAGGGGCGCCGGAGAAAGAAACAGCCGCCAGCTTGGTGATGCACTCGACGGGCTTGGCCTGGCTCGAAGTTGCTCGGTCGCAAGCTCGCATATAACCATAGGGGCGGCACTGGAAGCCAGTAACTTAGCTCAGGCCCTGGATTTGTATGCGGATATTATACTTAAACCCAGCCTCGAGGATGACCAGTTCGAATTGTCGAGGCAGTTGGCAGTTGATGGAGTACTGTCTTTGGACGATGAACCGCGACAAAAGGTTATGCTCAAGCTGCGGGAGAAGTTTTATCCGAGCCCTTTGGGGCGAAGTCCTGTCGGAGAGATTTCGGAATTAAAGGCATTAACGGCTGAGAAGACAAAGCAGATTATAAAAAACAATTTCAATCTTTCGCAGACGATATTCTCAGTCGCAGGTAAATACGATTTTGACGCTGTTAGTCAGCAAATAGAAAAACTTTTTGAGTCCGAGCAGCAGGAAAACACCGAGCAGGTAACGATCGGTTCAAAAGCAGGCAAATACACCCATTTAGATAATGACGGCGCCCAGGTACATATCGGCCTGATGACTGATACGGTTAAACCGACGGATGAGGACTACTATAATGCCAGGGTAGCGGTTTCGGTTCTATCGGGCGGTATGAGCGCCAGATTATTTACGAAGGTTAGAGAAGAGCGGGGCCTGTGCTATGCAATCAGAGCACGGTATCACTGCCTTAAAGAAGCGGCCGGCATAATGTGCTATGCCGGCACAACGCCGGATAAGGCTCAGGAGACACTCGATGTAATAATCCGGCAGTTTAATGAATTAGGCGATGGAATCAGCGAAGAGGAAATCCAGAGGGCCAAAGTCGGACTTCAAAGCTCGCTGATTTTAAGCAGCGAATCATCCAGCAGTCGGGCCGGCTCAATTGCGAGCGATTATTATATTTTAGGCAGGGTTCGAAGCCTGGATGAAATTAAGGAGAAAATCGAGGAAACCAGTGTTGATTCGGTTTTAGTTTTTTTGAGAAGCAACAAATTCAAGGATTTTACGGTTGTGACAATAGGCCCGAAACAGGTAACAGTCGAATAGGACAACGGATGGAATTTAAAAAAGAGCAATTGGACAATGGTTTAAATATAATCGGCGAGATTAACAAATCCGCCAAATCGGCGGCAGTGGGTTTTTTTGTTAAAACCGGCTCTCGTGATGAGAGCGAACAGATAAATGGGGTATCGCATTTCCTCGAACACATGCTGTTCAAAGGGACGGAAAAGCTCAGCGCTCTTGAAGTTAACGAGGCATTCGACAAGACAGGGGCGCAATTCAACGCCGGTACAAGTGAGGAATATACTGTCTATTATGCCGCTGTTCTTCCGGAATATCTGCTTGAGGTTACGGGGCTGTGGATAGAGCTGATGAGGCCGGCACTGAGGGATGATGATTTCAATATTGAAAAAAATGTAATCAAAGAAGAAATTGCAATGTATAAGGACATGCCGAGCTTTGACGTTATGGACCAATGCAGAAGCTTGCACTTCGACGGTCATCCATGCGGCAATAGTATTCTGGGCAGTGAGGAGAGTATAGATAATCTGAAATCTGAACAAATGCGGGACTATTTCACCCGGCGGTATGCACCGAATAATATGGTGTTGGCCTGTGCGGGTAATTTTGACTGGGAGCAAATCTGTTCGGTTGCTGCAGATTCCTGCAGCAAGTGGCGGCGGCAGGCTGTCGAAAGAAAACTTGAGCACTATGACGGCAGCAAAAAGAAGAAAAGAACCGAAAAATCAAACCTTGCTCGCGAGCATATATGCCTGATGAGCTCCGGCCTGTCCGCTCAGGACCCGAGGAGGTTTGCTGCCTCTCTTTTAGGGGTCATCGTCGGCGACAATGTCGGGTCGCGGTTTTTCTGGGAGCTGGTTGACAAGGCATTAGCGGAAGCGGCATCAATGCAGTTCGGGCCGATGGACGGCACAGGGGCGTTTTACAGTTATATCCGCTGCAGTGCCGGCAATGTTGCCAGGGTGCTCGATACCGTCAGGGGTATTTTTCAAAGTTTGTCCCAGGACGGTATAACCGAAGATGAATTAAGAAAGGCGAAAAACAAGGTATTGAGCGTATTGGTTATTAAAAATGAGCTGTCGATGGGTCGGCTGGATGACCTGGGTTCGAACTGGCTGTATCTGGAGAAGTACCGTACCGTCGAAGATGACATCAGTGCGATTAAGGCTGTTACCATTGATGATGTTAATGTTCTGATAGAGCAGTTTAAGCCGGGTGATTTTACACAGCTTTCTATCGGGCCTGCGGAAAATAACGGATGACAGGGAGGAAAAGGTATGGACAATCAATCAAGAAGGCAGTTCCTTAAAACTGTCGGTTTCGCGGCAGCTTCGAGTGGAGCATTATCGATATTGCCGGGCTGTGGTGGTATGGGTCAGACAAATGCTGCCGAAGGAAAACGTCCGAACGTCGTTTTAGTAATGACCGACGACCAGGGTTATGGCGATTTGGGCTGTCACGGCAACCCTGTTATTCAGACGCCTAACCTGGACAGGCTGTATACGCAGAGCATCCGGCTGACCGACTTTCATGTGGGTCCGACCTGTTCACCCACCCGTGCAGCGCTGATGACAGGACACTACTGCAACCGGACAGGGGTATGGCATACCATTATGGGCCGGTCACTTTTACGCAAAGACGAGGTTACTGTTGCCGATGTTTTCTCGGCGAACAGCTATCGCACAGCTATATTCGGCAAATGGCATTTAGGTGACAACTACCCGTTCCGGCCGAAGGACCGGGGATTCGGCGAGGTATTGATACATGGCGGAGGTGGAGTTGGGCAGGGACCCGACTATTGGGGCAATGATTACTTTGATGACACATACTTCCATAACGGCAGGCCGGAAAAATTTGAAGGTTACTGTACCGATATATGGTTTGAAGGTGCGATGAAATTCATCGAAGCCAATAAGGCTCGGCCGTTCTTCTGTTACATACCGACCAATGCGCCGCACGGACCTTACAATGTCGCCGACAAATACAGCAAGCCTTACAGGGATAAAGGTGTCCAGAAAAATCAGGCCGATTTTTACGGTATGATTACGAACATCGACGAGAATATGGGCCGGCTTATGCGCCGCCTCAAAGAACTGAGCATGGAAGAGAACACGATACTTATCTTTATGACCGACAACGGGACCTCGGGTGGCTACAGTGGGTCAATGCGCGGCAAGAAAGGTTCGGAGTATGAAGGTGGTCATCGGGTACCGTGTTTTATCCGCTGGCCCGATGGCGGTCTGAAGGACGGTATTGACATTGACCGTCTGACTGCTCATATCGATTTACTGCCGACGCTGATTGAGTTGTGCGGGTTAAAGAAACCACGCGGAGTGAAGTTCGACGGCGACAGTATTGTTCAGCTTTTAAGGCGTGAGGACAAGGACTGGCCCGACCGTACGTTGATTACCGACTCGCAGCGAATTGAACATCCGGAAAAGTGGCGTAAGAGTGCGGTTATGACGGACAAGTGGCGGTTGATAAATGGCAAGGAGCTGTACGATATAAAAGCCGACCCGGGCCAAAAGGACGATATCGCCGACAGGAACCCGCAGGCAGTCGAAAAGCTGCGCAAGGCTTATGAAGGCTGGTGGGTGGATGTCTCAGAGCGTTTCGATGAATATTGCGAAACTATACTCGGCTCGGACAAACAGAATCCTACGCCCCTGATGTCACACGACTGGCATACGGAGAAAGTGCCGTGGAACCAGGGCGCCGTCCGCAACGGAATGCAGGCCAATGGCTTCTGGGCGGTGGAGGTCGCGCGCGATGGCAGGTATCAGTTTGAACTCAGACGCTGGGCGAAGGAGCTGGATGCGGGCATTAACGAGGCTATTGCCGGCGGAAAGGCCATTACCGCTACTGAGGCTAGGCTAACAATCGCTGATCAGGATATGACCGTTCCTGTTTCCAGAAATGCCCGCGCTGTAACGTTTGATCTGCGGCTCAAAGCCGGCAAGACGCGCCTGCAGACGTGGTTTATGGATAATAGGGGCAATTCTCGCGGCGCTTATTATGTTTATGTAAAACGTTTATAACTTGCTTTATTTAGAATAATATAATTAAAGCCACAAAGAAGAAGATATACGTTATTTGTTTCCATTAATCGCATTGGAATTTTCGAATATTAGAAAAGGTCGTAGCGGTGAGCAATACTGATAATAATAAACAAGATTATACCGATGTCATTCGTGCAGAGGATATAGTACCACCGTATAAAAAAGAATATCACCATGAGCAGGATTTGCCGACAACGCAAGCCGGCCGGAGAAAGGATATTTCATCTCAAGACGGGCGGAAGCAGACTTTGAAAGAGGCGACTCCGTCACTTTCCGCAAGTCAGCCGCAGCACGCCGAGACCGGTGCAACTGAACCTGGCGATGTAGTTCAGCAAGTAAATGAAATACCGAAATTTGACCTGGCTGAGCAGATTATGGCCGAACAGAGAAAAATTACTGCGATAAGAAGAAAAGCCCCCGGTCAAAAATCAAAGACTCCGGACCAGAGGCCCCGGATACAATCAACCGGTTATGCTGTCAAGCCGCCGCCGGCATTGTCGGAAAAAGAGCAGATCATTGCAGAGATTGTTGCAAGGGATATTGAAAAGTTGTATCGGGGTGATAGTTCGAGTCTCCGGAACTGGTAATTAGTGATTTACCGGTTATTTGTTTATCTTCTTGAAATACGGCTTTGTTCAGTGGTGTTAATGGGCTATACGACCGGCAGTGAGACATTGTTGGCAGTGCAGGATTTGTAAAAGAGGCTTCAATTGGTTGCAATCCGAGGATGATTTTGATATTATCGCGGGATTGGGGGGCTTGGTTGTGTGGCCGGGCTTTTTCATAAGGGAAATATCGAACAAGAAAAAGGAGAGCCCATACAATCCAAACATGAATACAAGGCAGCGGCAAAGTCCGGTATCTGTGCGATCATTGTCCTTTCGTTCAACCTGATAGCAAACGGTGAGGGAGGAAAGATCAACTGGAATCAATTTCGCGGCCCCAATGGACAGGGGGTAGTGGAAGCGGACCGCATTCCTGTTCATTTCAGTCCGGAATCGAACGCCCTATGGAAAGCCGCAATCCCCGTGGGAAACTCGTCTCCTGTCATCTGGAACAACCGCATCTTTCTTACCGCCAGTGAACCAGCCAATAAAAAGGAGCTTATTACGTTAGCCATCGATCGCCAGGACGGCAAAATCCTATGGCAACAGGTTGTTCAGGCCGAAAAAACGGTAAGGTTTCATCAATTTAATAATCCCGCATCTTCCACGCCGGCCGCGGACGATAAGCATGTGTATGTCTATTTCGGGACCTACGGACTGATTTGTTACGACCATGCGGGAAACGAGGTCTGGCACCGTAAAATCGACACGCCGAAAAGCAAATATGGAATGGCGACCTCGCCCATATTGTATGAGGACAAAGTGATCATGGTTTTGGACGGTGACGGCGGTTCCTCCCGTTTGCTGGCAGTCCATCGAGACACCGGTGAGACGGTCTGGCAGCAGCCGAGATCGTTGTTCAAGGCCGGCTGGTCAACGCCAATTATCTGGCGTCATGGCCAGGCCGAAGAGCTTGTCGTGTTGGGTTCCAAACGGCTGACGTCCTACAATCCGTCAACCGGAGAGGAGATATGGTGGGCCGGTGGTATTCCGCAGGAAACAGTCAGTGTCCCCGTCACCGGCGATGGGCTCCTGTTTGCCGGCGCCGCGGCCCTGGGTGGACGAGGAGATGATAAGTTGGATGCCGCTGGCTCCTGGAAGTTCACAATCGATGAGTTCGACCGGAATCACGACAATCAAATACAGCGCGACGAAATGACGGAAGGCTTTGCTTTTATACAGCGACCGGAGTTGCCAAAAGACAATCCCGGTTATGGGCTGCCGGTCAGGAGCATGGACACTCTGCTGAGAATCTTCGACCACGACAAGGACCGGATCATCAGTGAAGCCGAATGGATGCAAACGATGTCAGGCTTCGCCGCACGTAGCCGCCCCAATCTTCTGGCAATTCGTCCCGGAGCGACACAGGATGCCCGTACATCGCATTTGGCCTGGGAAGTTCAGCGCGGCATTCCAGAGACGCCCTCGCTGCTCTATTGTCGGGGAAAACTCTACCTCCTGCGGGACGGCGGTGTGTTGACCTGCCTGGAGGCGGCAACCGGCAAAGAACTCTTCCGCGAACGAATCGGGGCATCCGGTCAATACACAGCTTCACCCATCGCCGCCGGCGAGAAAATTATCGCTGCTTCTGTAAAAGGCATCGTGACGGTCATCCAGATTGATGACAAACTGCACGTTCTGGCAAGGAACAATTTCTCAGAAAAGATTTTTGCCACTCCTGCGGTTGCCGAAAACAAAATATACTTACGCACAATCGGCCATTTGTACGCCTTGGGCGAGTGAAGCGCATCTGGGTTTAGACCTTTCAGATACTCTTCCTCTTAAGTTTGGCCACTGTAAAACGCTGAAACACCTTTCAGAGCTGTCCTGCAGAAAATCCTGAGCCGGTCTAACCTTCTATCGATTTATGTGGACATCCTCTACTATTGTTCTAAAACAACCGGGGCCTATACAGAATCAATCAGTAAAAGCCCCGAGTTAATACAAATCTGCAATATCAACTATGCAATCTTAGCTGCCGGTCCGGTTTAAGGCGCATACAGTCGAATATCGTCGAAGTACATCATACCCGAGCCGCCGGCCACAGGGTTATTCTTATTGCCAAGGCCAAGAGTAATCGAATTGACATTGGCAAGATTCACGCCCTGGTCCGCAAAGCGCGTCAGGTCGATATTCCATTGGGTCCAGTTATTTATCAATGCAGCATCAGGATTATTATGATTGACCACAGCGCTGCCGTTAAGAGCAACATACAAATTCTCAGCGACGTTGGAAGCCTCACCTCTGAACCATATTGTCAGTGTGTTGACACCGTTAATTGTCCAGTCACGATTGGAAGTCAAGACAGAAGTCGCCTCGGATTTTCCAACAGCATTGTCGTAGGACATCGGCATTGACTGCAAACCTCCGTGGATGATGGTCTGCTCGGCAAAAGGAGCATTAGCATTACCAACGACGGAACCGTTTACAGCCGGGTTGTCGAATCCGTCCACCCAGGCCAGATATATCCTGTTACTACCCGGCTCACCTTCATTAATGTCATTGTAGCTCTCCATATCGTCCACGATAAGGAAGCTGGCTGTGGCAAAGCTCCAGACGGGGCCTGTCCACGGGCTGTCGGCGTTTGTGCTATTGGCCTCATCAATCCGCCAGTAGTACGTTGTATTCCACTCAAGCTGTCCGGGGTCATAGCTCTCGGAACCAAGGTTGCCGCTGCCTTTAAGCTCAAGTGAACTTGCATCGGTGCCGAAGTAAACTTCATGTGAAGCACCAAATCCCGGTATCCAGGTTAGAATCGGCGTTTGCGTTACGTCCACAGCGCCGTTAGATGGATTTACACTCTGGACGGCTCCCTCAGTTGTAAAGCTCCAGACATCGCCTTTATACGTTTCGAAAATGTCAGACTCATCGACACGCCAGTAGTAAGTCCTGCCCAATGTAAGTGGACCGGGAGTATAGCTCAAAGTTCCCTGAGGAATACCGCCGGCGGCGTTGTTAACATCGTCAAAATTGTCACCAAAATATAAATAGTGCAATTTCGCACCGAAACCACCCGTCCAGCTAAGCTTAACATTCAGATCTACAGACTCGGCACCATTAGCCGGGTCTGGGAAATAAGCTGTCTTTGCGGGAATACTAAAGCTCCAGACCTCGCCTTCCCACGGACTATTCGGCTCGGTGTCATTGACCTCATCGACCCGCCAGTAGTATGTAGTGCCGGGAACAAGGCCATCCGGGTAAGGAAATCCCGGAAAGCCCACAACGAAAAACGTCGAGGCCTGATTGCCCTGAAATACGCTTTCAGCTCCGGCGCTAACATCATCAAAATTCTCACCGAAGTACACATCGTGCGATGCTGCATTACCTCCTGATAACCAGCTCATGCTCAACCACGTATCCTCATGGAGAGTACCTTTATCCGGAGTTGGGCTATATGCATTTGGTCGGGCCGCCAGCTTTCTTACCTCTGCCGCCGACAATGCTCGGTTATAGATACGTACCTCGTCCATAAGGCCCTCAAAATAACCATATGCCATTCCGCCAAAGTGGATTGGCGCATTTACCACCTCTCTTGGGGAAGTAAGGCCTGTACGAACGGCAATGCCATTAAGATAAATTGTCGGCTGTTTGTTGTTATAAACTATCATGATGTGATTCCAGTCACTTCCTATATCAGCCTGATATACGGCGGTTGCCGGCATATAGTTACTGCCATGCTCATAAACTAAAATACCATTTGTTCCGACAGATAGTCCGGCTCCGCCATCTGTTTCACCTCCATGTTGAGGGTCGAATGCATATCTTTGATTATTTACTCCACCTGTGCCGGAGCTCGTTTCCGGATCAATTTCGTGAGTAGCCGACGTTTTCAGCCATCCTCCGAAACTGAATGTATCAGTTGGTCTTCCATTAGCTCCTACGGTAACATCATCATCGATTCCGTCAAAGCCTAAAGCGAATCCTTTTTGACCGGCTTGCTGGTAAAGTACGCCCTGGGCGGATGTGCTGTCATTATGATTATCGCTCTGGTCATATAATGTTCCGCTTGCTTCCTCAAACTTCCACCAACCGACAAGACTCGGGTCGGTATCTTGTGCTGCGCTATTCAGAGGTAGGCCCAGCAACAAAATAAAAGAAACCAAATACATCAATTTTCTACACATAATATTCCTCCTTATAAAAGAGTAAGATTACCATGCTTTGGCCACGTGCCAAAATCCCGACCTCTCGGGATTATTTTCAACAATTATAAAAACCTAACTCTTAAAATTGTGAATTTGCTGCTTACGGCGTTTCCAGTTCTGGTGCATACAAACGAATATCATCGAAGTACACCATACCTGCACCGCCGGCCACGGGATTATTTCTATTGCCGAAGCCGAGAGTAATCGTATTGACATTAGTAAGGTTCACACCGAACATCTTTAGGTCGATAGTCCATTCGGTCCAGGCAATAACCTGTGCCGCGTTAGGATTATCATTGGTACCGGCAGCAGTGCCATTTAGAACGACATACATCGGTTCGGCGGCGTTGGCCGCATCGCCAATATACCAAATTACCAGCCTGTCAACGCCGTTCTCAGTCCAGTCACGCGTATAAGTCAAAGTCAACGTCGCCTCTGATTTGCCGACAGCGTTGTCGTATTCAAACGGCATCGACTGGAAACCGCCATGAACGATAGTTCGCTCGGCAAATGGCGGAATGGCATAACCAACAATAGAACCGTTTATTGCCGGGTTGTCGTATCCGTCCGCCCAGACATTAAATATCCTATTGCTTTTGGGATCATCAGGATTAAAGTCATTGTATGACTCAAAATCGTCCACAATAAGGAAATTGGCTGTCGTAAAGCTCCAAACGCCACCTGTCCAGGGACTATCAGAGTTGAGGTCATTGACCTCATCAATCCTCCAGTAGTAAGCAGTATTCCAGGGGAGCTTTCCAGGATCATAGCTTTCGGAACCAATGTCCCTGGTGCCTTTATATTCGGGTGAGCTTGTATCGGCGTTGAGTATTGCTTCTTCGTCGGTGCCGAAATATATGTCGTGCATAGCTGCATTTTCACCGGATGTCCACTTCAGGATAGTTGTCTGGCTTACATCTATGGCTCCATTTGTCGGATTCGGTGAACCTGCCCGCAGAGGTGGGGAGAACGCTGCGGCCGGGACAACAATCTTGGATTGATGTTCACTTTCCCAAAGAAGCTGTGCCGTAGCGCCGGCGTCATCGTTATATGACCACATCTCGATCGCGTACTTCTGACCTGCCTGTAGATCAATGGGATTCGTTCGATACTCATTCAGCCGATACACGTCCCATCTATCAATCACCAGCTTATCGTTGATCCACAGCTTCACACCGTCCTCAGTGACAACATAGAACCGGTAGGCTTCAGAGAACGCAATTTCCACCTCACCTCGCCAGCGCATTGAGAAATTGTCGTCATTTACGATGTTTGGCTCCGGTGAAGCTGTACCCCATGTAAAGTCTATGCCCGGATCGGAGCGGATCAGTACAGGCTCACCGCTGAGGGTTGAATTGTTGTAGTACTCGCCCCTGAGCCCGCCTCCGGGAGCTGTCGTTGTGAAACTCCAAACGTCACCTCTAAACGTTGAGACGCCATCAAATTCATCAACCCGCCAGTAGTAAGTTTTCTCTGATTCAAGCGGCCCGGTATCATATGTTGTAGCTACCTGGGAAGCACCGCCTTCTGCATTGTTCACATCATCAAAATTGCCACCAAAATATATTTGGTTTAATTTGGTACCGAATGCAGGCATCCAGCCAAGGGTCAGATCCGGCTCTAAAAATCTGGCGCCATCAGGCGGATTGGGAGAATAGGCTTTTTGAGGAGGAACCGTAAAGCTCCAGAGATCACCTTTCCGCGGACTGTCCGGGTGCAGTTCGTTCACCTCATCGACACGCCAGTAATAGGTCGTTCCGAACTGAAGGCCGTCCGGAGCAGGAAAGCCCGGAAAGCCGACTACCTGAAAGGTGGACACAGTATTACCAACAAACGTGTCCCCCGTACCGTCGTTGACGTCATCGAAGTTGATGCCGAAATACAGATTGTGAGAAACAGCATTGTCTCCCGGCCCCCAACTAAGGTTAGCCCATATCTGTTCATATATTACATCATTGGCCGGTTGTGGCCCATAAGCGAGCGGTTCTGCCTGTCCTTCCATAATAGCCAGAATCTCCTGCTCGTTCAGCACCCGGTTGTAGATGCGTACGTCATCGATGGCACCGGGCAGCATTCTCTGCATTCTCTGATCAAGGGTGCCCAGCCAGATTTCCCCAAGCGACCCCTCGAATTGACTACTGTCTGCTTCTGCTCCGACTTGCAGCCCATCGACGTACAGCACCATTTCAGTGGCCGATTTGAGCGCTGCCGCGTGATGCCATGCACCGTCGTCGTAACTGACTTCGGTGTAAATATTGGAGCCGCCTCCAGAAGCAAAAGGAAATCGATGCAAATTGCGAAGCGTACCGTCCGGCTCGATTTCCAAAAGAACACCATTTATTCCTGAAGGTCCCTTCGCCGACAAGATGTCTCTATCACCGGAGCCTCCATCTATGCGAAACCACAACGCTATGGTGTATGTTGGCAGCTCGAAGGGAGTGCCTTCGATGTAGGCATGGTCGTCATCGCCGTCAAAAACCATGATACCTCTGTGCTCAGGATCTGTACCCCACGTCGGGTCACCGATAAGTGTCATCTCGTTGTTGTTGTCGCTGGAATCCATGGCAACATCACCGAATCCCTCATCAAATTTCCACCACCCGACAAGGCCTGTCTCAGCAGCTTTGATTGTGCTTGTCAGTACTATACAAAGCAAAAATATTACGTACATTGAGTGACTCAATTTTCTACACATAATAATCCTCCTTCAAAAATCCAATATAAGTTGTTAATTGAATTTAAAATCTTTAATGTGAAACACAGATTTCTCGTCACAAATTTGTGCCTCGCATAACACACGGTAACTCCTCCTCTATTTGGAAAGTTACATGAGTTGCGCCCGCTGGAAGACCAAAATCCGCAGATGCCCGGCTGCGCAGGCCCAAGCTTCACTAATATTATCTATACCATATTACTTACTTTCCCGTCAAGGAAAATACCTTTGATAATAAACTGGTAAGCACACTTCTTACGGTCCTTATGGCACACCATATATTTGTTATGAGAGTACCAGATTGCCAGAAGCTTTTGGACCGCTCCCACCAGCCAATAAGAGCGCACCGAGCCGCACACTGATGCCCCCAAAATGGCCCAATTTTCGTGAGTTGATGGCTAAAACTCAGTACAACTCAACAACCCGTCATCTCCAAATTCGAAAATAAATTGTGGAAGCAGAGATTTTAGTATTTGACTTTGAGCTCTTCTTAGGTGGCCGGTGCGAGCTGGGGCTTGAATTGTGCAGGAGGGCTTCAAGAACGGTGTCAAAGCGTGCAGGAGCACCGTTTATGAAGTTAAAACGGGAAATATCGAGTTATTAATTATAAGACCTTTAGCAGGAGATATCCGAATTCCGAAATGTTACACTGTAATATCAAAAAAAAACAAATAAATTTGCAAAAAATTGCTGAATTCACCTGTTTTTCCTTGTTTATTTGTCCAATTTCTTATATAATGAGGATTTCTACGGAGGAATTTTTACAATAAATAATTTTATTTTGTTCTTTGATATTTCTTTTCATTATTCATATACTCTCCGTGGCGGTATTTTCCGCTTTTTCAGGGTATATGCTTTTTTGGCTTGTTCCACACTTTCCTGTGGGTATGGATAGTTCCTAAATTGTTAATTCAAGGAGACCAATTATGAATAATGCGACAAAAAGGATGTTTCTTGCTCTTGTTTTTGCTTTGCTTTGCTTGACATTTTTAGGTTGTGCCGCACAAACAGCACAACCCAAAGTTACATCGGGCAAGACCGAAGTTGAGTTGAGACAAGAGAGGAAAGCCAGAGCTGCCGAAGCCAAGCGCGAAGCAGCGGCAAAAGCTAAAGCCGAACGCGAGGAGAAAGCCAGGGCCGCTGAGGAAATGAAAGCCAGTCGCGAAGCTGCCGACAGGGCCAAGCGGGAAGCCGCCGCTCAAGCCAAGCGAGAAGCAGCGGCAAAAGCTAAAGCCGCTAGCGAGGAGAAAGCCGGAGCCGCCGAGGAAATGAAAGCCAGTCGCGAAGCTGCCGACAGGGCCAAGCGCGAAGCCGCCGCTCAAGCCAAGCGCGAAACAGCGGTAAAAGCTAAATCCGCTCGCGCGGAGAAAGCCAGAGCCGCCGAGGAAATGAAAGACAAACGCGAAGCTGCCGACAAGGCCAAGAGAGAAGCCGCCGATAAGGCCAAACGCGAAGCAGCGGCAAAAGTTAAAGCCGAACGCGAGGAGAAAGCCAGATACGCAAAGTTAGATGCCGAAACCAGGAAACGGGTCCAGGCTGATATAGCCCAGGCAGAGAGTGAAAAGAGAGCCAGGATCGCCGGGTTAGATGCTAAGGCTAAAGAGCAAGCCAAGATGACCAAGGTTGAGCGGTCCGACCTTAAAAGCAAGTATGATCGTGACAAGGCGAAATTGGCGACTGAGTACAAGCAAGCTAAAGCAGAAGCCGGAAAAAATAAGGCAAGGCTTGACGCTGAGAACAAAGAGTATAAGCAAAAGGTAGCCCGGCTCGAAGCAGAGTACAAAGAGGTGCTTGCAAAGCTTGCGGATAAAGCCGATGCTCAAACCGCCGGGAACGCCGCGCAGAAAAAACAAATCCAGGCCGATTACCAGGAAAAGGTGGCAAGAATAAACATCAGGCTGAGACAGCAAAGAGAGGCGTTGCAGATTGCGAAACTGGGATTACCAGAAGATACCACCCTGCGTATGGCCGTAAGAGAAGTGAACGTCAGCGGTAATACTTTGATAAAAACCGATGAACTCTTGAAAGATATACCTTCGATTTATAATGCTTCGGATAAACCACTGGATGAGGCCGAAAGTGCTGAGCTGTATGACCTTAGAGTGCTGCAGGATATAATTATGCAGCCCGGCCAGGCCCGGCAGGTTTCAACAAGGACTATACAGGGTTTTACTCAGTATCTTCTCTCGCTTTATCAGGATAAGAATTATGCCGGTATATATGTTTATGTTCCCGCAGATGCAATGAAAGAAGGTCGAGAATTGAAGGATGAAATTCTGCCGGTTAAAGTCCTGGAGGCATCCGTCAGTGAAATTACTACAACTTACTATACTCCGGATAATGAGAAAGTTGAAAAGGGCTATCTCTCCAAATCTGCAATTAATGACTGGTCCCCGGCAAAACTCGGAGAGGTGGTAAATCAAAAAGAAATGGATGATTTTATTAACTTGCTCAACCTCAACCCTGACAGGTATGTTAGTGGGATAGTATCGAAGGGGGCCGAACCAAATTCCATTGCTCTCGGATATAATATTTACGAAGCAAATCCCTGGCATTGGTTCATTCAGGCGGACAACTCCGGAACAAAACCGAGGCAATGGGACCCAAGAATCGGCCTCATCAATACAAATCTTTTAGGTATAGACGACACATTTACTGTCATATATCAGGCGCCATGGGATACTACTATAGACGAGAATTACGGATTATTCGGCAGTTACGATTTTCCGTTGTTAGGACCTCGGCTGCGTCTTAACCTTTACGGAGGTCACAGTGAATTTGATATAAGCTCTGCCTCTGGTCCAATCGACTTTCTTGGCAGAGGTACATTCTATGGCGGAATACTGAGTTACAACCTGCTCCAGACCGATGATGGTTGGTTCTTTGATATCAATGGTTCTCTTGAGCATACAAGAAGCAAGGTTAACCCGTCATTGTTCCCGGGCTATTTGGGTACCGACATTAAGTTCTGGCTCTGGGGGGGCGGGATTGACTTGCATCGCTCAGACGATTTGTCGCAAACCTCTGTCACTGCCGGCCGTTATGAAAGCATGGGCGGCGAATCCGGTGGCGATGAGTTCCGTCTGGCACGAACAAATTCTGAATCCGATTTTACCATTTACAATGCTTCTGCCGCTCACAGCCAGTATCTCGATACGAATAAGATCGGGCGCATTAGCGGCTCTTTTCGCTGGATAACATCGGACGAAAGATTGGTCCCCGCAAAAATGACCGCTTTCGGCGGAATGTACAGTATCAGAGGCTACGACGAATATGAACTTGTTGCTGATGGCGGAATGTTTGCAACCGGGCAATATGAGTTTGACCTTGTGAAATATGAGGAGTCTAAATTCCTTGATGATACCGGGGACGAACAAAAAGAACCGTTCCTGAGAAAATTTGCTCCTTTGGTTTTTGTTGATTATGGAAGGGCCAAGATAAGACACCCTGTCGGAACAGAACGAGCAGATGAAGATTTCTTTTCTGTAGGCGCAGGAGCCCTTATTGAGCTCGGCGACAATTTCAGTGGTGCTGTCTATTACGGCCATCCACTCAAGTCAACCGACAATACACGAGAAGGTAAAGGCAGAGTTAGTGCCGGCGTAATGTTGAGGTGGTAATAGTGAATTTTATCCGACACAGTAGTCGGTATGGAAATATGAAATCGTTTACGGATATAAAATAGCAATGGGGATTTTTTAATGAGGAAAAGAATGATGGGAAAGCTAAGAAAAATGTCAAAAACTTATTATTTGAGGCAAATTATGGCATGCTTGCTGGTGTACTGTATCCTTTTAGCAGTACCGATGCAGATTGCACTGGCAAATCCGGATCCGCCTCCTGGTGTCGGGCCGAGTACGGGAGTGGGTGACTGGATTGCAACGCCAGGTGGGGCCGCAAACACTGTGGGAAATACAACAATCATTACAGCCAACAACGGAACTGTCTTTGACTGGAAAAATTTTGATATCGGCTTTGGCCATACGGTTGAACATATCATGCTTCCTACCGATGCCGTACTTCACAGGATTAATGTTACTGCTGGATATGGAGATGGATCAGCGACAGGAATCAACGGTAATCTGTCTTCTCCCGGCTATCTTTTTGTCGTTAATCCTCGGGGTATTGTCATGGGTGCTGACGCCTTTATTGCTGCCAATAGATTCGTCGCTTCGGGCCTGGATCTTAAGAACTTCAGTGAATTTGTAACCGACCCTGCCAATGGTTTACAATTTGAAAGCTTTTCCGTTGATTCTTTAGGAGAAGTAGTAAATAACAGTGATAATATCAACGTTGCCGAAGCCGTCTTTCTTATCGGCAAAACTGTTATCAACAACGGCACTATAACCAGTGGCTCAGTTGTTTTGGCCGCCGGCGAGAAGGTATATCTTGCCGTAACTGAAGGCAGCGGTAATCTTGTCGTTGATGTTACCGATTTACTTACAACTGTTCCTTCCGAAAACGTACTTGTTAACAACGGCACAATCAATGCACCAGACGGAAATGTACTTCTCGCTGCCGGCGATATCTATTCTAATGCTATCTCGGGAGTCGAAGACTTAGCGGCCATCGCAAATAAAGATATCTACCTCGATGGAGATTTTGAAGCTGGGGAGATTACGCTTACGGCCGATGCGGACGATTCAGGCGGTGTTGAAGGTGGTAGTGTTCGTGCCAACACCGGCTCACTTACTTCTACCACGGGTGATATAGAGATATCGGCATCGGATAATACGATAGTTCTGAATGTTGATGTCGATGCTGCAGTAGATCTTCTCCTCAATAACAGCACGGTTGCTGGTGCCGGCATAACACTCAAAGCCGGCCAGGACGTGATTTTGGCAGATGACAAGACCATGGATGGTGAAGGGGTCTTGACGGTTGAGGCTGACCGCGACATCATTCTTGGCGGCGCTGTCACAGCAGGCGGAACAATGACCCTGAAGGCTGATGCAGATACCGTTGATCTCGAGCCAGGCTCTACACCCGGTGGAATGATGAGGGCGAAGAGCATACTTGAGACTACGGCCGGCGATATTGATATTTACGGTTACGCTATAGACCTTCGTGACGATGTAACCGCTGCCGGCGACCTTATTCTGAACAATAACACGACTGCGGCCGCTGATATTATACTCAAGGCCGGCATTAACGTACAAAGTCCGGCGCATTTGACGGCGGAAGGTAATCTGACAATCGAGGCAACCGGCGGAGCGATAACCGCCCACGAGATTACTATGCCGGAAGCTCCCGCTCCCGAAACAACTTTGACACTGACGCAGAATAATAAACTGGATTTGGAGGAGAATATTGAGAACTGGAGCGGCAGAAATAATACGCACCTGGATGCGACCAGCACCGCTGATTCAGTTACTTCTATTGCAGCGACTAAATGGTTGGATATAACAGCATGGGCTTACGAAGACATCGTTCTTAGTGATGTTAGCGGTGACATAACAACGTTGGAACTGTATGCCGAAACTCGTGATATTAAGATAACCGCTGAGAATGGAAAGCTGTACGCCTATGGTCCCATCGACGCGGGCCGGGACGTTGTGATTACTGCCACGGATGAATCCTCGGATGCGATATTCCTGCATGCTAATGTCAATGCAGACCAGGATATTCTGCTTAACAACAATACCTGGGCTTACGACGGCGCGTTGATCGATGCCGGCCGGGATGTAACTGTTGGTGATGGTACTGCCGACGGCACCACTCTCACGGGCGAAGGCGCATTGACCGTCGAAGCAGACCGCCACATTACCCTTGGCGGCGCTGTTGCTGCATCGGCCTCCACGTCTGGTAATTTGATACTTATGGCAGACGCCGGTAGCCTCGACGGTGATATGATCGCCTATGGCACACTCACTAATCCGGGTGGTAATATCGATATCTATTCATCAGACGGTACGACAGAACTGTGGGATGATGTAATAGTATCCGGTGATCTTACCCTTCATAACAGCACTGTGATGAAGGCGGCTGGTAAGTTACTCCAGTCGACTGATGAGGACGTGATTCTGGCTGCTGATAAGACGCTGGACAGCGATTTTGATCTGACTATTCAAGCATATGAAGACATTCTGCTCGGTGATGACCTGCTTGACGCCGATCGTACCGTAGGCTCTGCCGGCAATGTCTCAGCGAACGGAGACCTGACCTTGACCGCCGGACGTGATATCTATGCCCACGGCGCACTTACTTCCAGTGGCGCAGATGTTGTTATTTCGGCCACCGGAAACACCAATTGGGAGAATCATATTGAACTTTATGGTCCGGTAAATGCACAGAACAATATCTATATCACTGCCGATGATTCAGATAGTGACTGGGGTTCTTTGTATGCTCATGACGCCATAACCGCCACTACCGGAGAGGTCGATATTTTTGTCAACGCCGAGATGACGCTTGACGGTCCTGTCTCTGCTCATACCGATTTAACGCTCATTGCTGATAATACTACTTTTAACGACAGCATGATACTTGCCAATGACACACTTACGGCCGTAACCGGAGACCTCGAAGCTGAGGCTGAGATGGATATAACCTTCAATGATGTTGCTTCTGCCGGCAATAATATGACACTTGATGCCGATAGTGATGGCGATGATACTGGTGAGCTTAACGTTAACGGGCTGGTTGCAGGCGGAGATATAAATCTTTCCGCCGGCGATAATACCATTAACATCTATGAGTCTGCCGACCTTGGAGCGGCTGCGGATGTCCAAGCTGATGGAGATATTATCCTGCATAACAATACCGAAGCAGATGCCGGCGTGGTGCTTAATGCTGGTGATGATGTGGTTTTGGTAGCCGGTAAGACACTGGACGGCCTGGGAGATTTGACTGTTCTGGCCACCGACGACGTAATGTTCGGCGTCGCTGCTGCTACCCACGAAGCTGATCCTACGAGTGGTACCCCCGGCGATGTCTCAGCAGATGGAACGTTGATAGTCAGTGCTGGTGATTCGGTTTATGCTCACGGCACCATCACTACTACCAGTGGTGGTGATATCGAGATTTATTCTTCCGATACAACGACATTCCTCTATGGCGATTACATCAATGCCGGCGGAAGTGTTCTGTTGAATAATACAACAGAATCTTATGGTGATATCATTGCTGGTGAGGATGTGACTTTGAACGGCACCCTTGAGCTTAAAGGTACTGGTACCGATGCCGACCAGGAAATAACTGCTGCGAACGGTAAGCTTCTTGCGAATGACTGGGTCCGCAAGACAAGTGAAGGCAACCTGAATATGTTCGGCGGTTATAACAGCCCCATCGTTGCTCCTGACTGGGACCAGTTTTCAGTCTCTACAAAAGAGGTAACAGTTGATGATGGTGCTACTGACGGCGAATTGTCCATTACAGGCAATGCTTTTGTCTGGCTTGACGGAGACATTTACTCGAGAGGTGATATGACGCTGGCTTCTAATGTTGACGCAGATATAAGTGGTTCCGATGCCGGCTACATGCATCACGCCTCGGGAACAATCGAAAGTCTCAACGGCGACATTGATATATCGGCGAGCGGCAGTTGGATACATCTTTACGGTGGCAATCCTGCCGACTACGTTACAGCCAAAGGTGATATTTTGCTCCGTGACAGCACCTATGTTACAGGCGACAGAAAGCTCGATGCCGGCGATGACGTAGTTTTAGCGGGCGACAAGTTCTTGAGTTACTATGCACCTCTTCCTGCTGGAGCTTTGACTGTGGTAGCAGGCGACGACATAATATTAGGCTCTGCTGATGTCGATAACCACTGGGATGATCCGACTGATGGCTCGCCCGGTGATGTTACAGCAAACGGAGACCTGATACTTACTGCCGGAGATGATATTTACGCACATGGCTTGCTTAAAACCGTGGAAGACTCCGATGGAGCTATCACAGCTACGGCAGAGGACGACATCCACCTTTATAATATACCAACATCGGCGGATGCAGACGGAACACTGACGCTTATCGCCGACAATGACGGTGATCACACAGGCGATTTAACGGTCGAAGGCGCTCTTTACGGTAATATGTACCTTACAGGTTATGATTTGACTGTCAATGGGAATATTACCTCTTACGGTCCGTTGGATATTGACTCTGATTATCGAGTTACCCTAAATGGGACTGTGGAAGCACAAGACGATATTACGATAACGGTTGAAGGCGATGAAGAAGCCTATGTCTATGCTGCCGATACAATTAAATCGCTTGCCGGTAGTGTTGATATTTCTGCTGTTTCTTCTGACGTCTTTAGTAGTTATGCCGAAATTGACCTTGATGGTGATGTTGAAGCGTACGTGGATTTGTCCCTCTTTGCCGATACGACTAATTATAATGCCAATATTTATACTGAGGGCCTGAAAACTCTCACCGGTGATATCGATGTTTTTTCTGATTATGACATGGAGTTTGACGGCCCGGTAGAGGCATACGGCAATATGTTACTGACCGCAGGCAACGATGGTGATGATGATTGGGCCTATGGTAGTGTATATGCCTACGACACGCTGAAATCAGTCACGGGCGATATTACTATCAACAGCAGTTTTATAGTTGACTTGTATGACGCCGTAGAAGCCTATGGCAATGTAACGATAATTAACCGACAACCTTATTATGTAGATTGCTATGTGGAAAGCATTGGTTCTGATGCTACTATCACTGCACTAACCGGTGACGTTTCAATAACAACCGACTATTACATGGAACTTGAAGGTGATATAGCTGCACAAGGCAACATAACGCTGATTGCTGATGGTCCTGTAGGTCAGGATCTTACCTATGATTCTGACGGTTATATTTACACCGACGCCGGGCTTACCACAACGACAGGTGATATTAGTGCTTCCGCCGAATACGATGTTACAGTTTACGGAAATGTTCAGTCTGGTGGCACGTTGGATGTTGACGCTGGCGATGACATCGAGCTGAGAGCAGATGTTTCGTCGGTCGGTGAGATGACGATGGATGCCGGTAACGACATTAGCCTCAATGAGGACTCCGGAGATACGACATCCAATAGTAATATGACTCTGATTGCCGGTAAGACTAATAATTGGGGTGATGTAGAGGCCTGGGGCACACTGATAACAACAGATGCTGATAATGGCGATTTGACGGTCAGCGCGGCCGACAATATCAGGCTTTATAACACACCAACATCAGCAGATGCGGCTGGAGAGCTCCAGCTACATGCAGACGCTGATTATGACTCAGACGGCGGCGATGTGGTTGTCGATGGCGACCTTTACGGTAATATGAAGATGGACGGTGTAAATGTTACGGTTGAAGGAAATGTTACATCTTATGGCACATTGGACGTTGATGCTGATGAAGACATCCAGCTCAAATCAAACGTTTCATCGGTTGGTGAAATGACGATGGATGCCGGTAGCGACATTGAGCTCAATGGGGATAGCGGAAACACCTCGTCTGACAGCACAATTACATTAAATGCTGGTGATAATATTACTATCGGTAGGCCATTTAGTGGTGAGGGCAATGTAACCGCTAATGGTAATATGGATATAATTGCTGGAACTGACGCTGATGATACCGTTAAAGTCTTGGGTAAGCTTACAACGACAAACGGCGGCAATATCAATGTTCAGGCTGGTGGTGACATTAAACTTTACGGCACCTTCAACGATTCCATGTTTGAAAGTGCACAAGCAGACGGAGATCTGATATTGGACGCTGAAGGTGATGTTGATGTTCTTGGTGACCTCATTTCGAATACTGGCAATATCGAGATTTATTCTTCGGATGAGGATGATACCACGTATCTCGGCGGTGACAGGGTTCAGGCGTTCGGTAATATCCTGCTGAATAACGACACAGTGTTTGATGGCGATGATGACCAGAAAGTGGACGCTCAAACCGGCACGATTACTGCTAACGGCTGGCTCTGGAAGAACTCAGACTGGGGCAGCTTATATCTGGAGGCTGCCGGTGACATAAGCCTTGCCGATGATGTAGAGGCTGTTTGGGGTGGAGTGTCGATCATCTCCGAGAACGGCAAGATATTTACACCGGATGAATTTGGCGGTGAAACCGATACGCTTAACGTCGGCGTGTATGGATGGTCCGACGATTACTTGGGCGGCGGCGTTGACCTGCTATACGGACCGGGCAAGGCGGCAATTATCATTGCAAGTGCCGAAAATCTGAATTTAGGTCCGGATGCTGAACTGGTAGCCGAAGGTGTCTATGATGACACGGGCACTGTTGATGACCGCGCAGGTGTTGGTTTTGTAGATGCTCCCGGCACGTATATCCCACTACCACCAGGCGATCTTCTCAGGGACGAAGGCGACCCGTTCGACGCAGCAATTTATCTTGCAAGTACGGATGGCGATGTTGATGTCAGTTCGCCGGTTATGATTGGTATGTTCAACTACGAAGAATTCACACCACAGGGAGCAATGGTTATCGATGCCTTGGATACGGTTACCTTTGGCGCTCTGTTTGAAGACTCTCTGGCAAATGGAGACGTTGGTGACAGGCTGGAGGTCGTCTCTCGCATAACCGAATGGTTGTACCAGGCTGTTGGCCGCCTGCCCTATCCATATGGCGGTGGGCCGTTCCTGCCTGATTACACATACGTGCTTCGCGGTGCCGGCCTTGACAATCCCGATATCACAGACGGCAGGGCATGGGTCCTTGAAGACCCCTTAGACGCGGCTCCTCTTTCTCGGGAAGCTGGCCAGGCGGCAGAAGACCAAACATTGGGCTTAGATGGTTGTCCTGTTCTGGTTGCTGCAGCGTCCGCCGAGCTTGGAATTCCGGGAGATACCATTGAAGTGTCCCTGGCGAATTCTTACGCTCTTAACACGGATATTCAGCCGTGTGAGACCTGTGCAAGGCTCGTTAATGCGGCGGCAATCCTGGCCGATGCAGATGGTTCCGCAATGGCTGCGATGAATCAGGTATTTAACGAATTGGCTCCTGCTGGCGCGCCGTACACTCCCGAAGTGGCGGCCTCAATTGTTACTGCTTTCGCCGGACGCGTAAATGACGGCACGCAGTATGCCACGGCAATAGAGTACATTGATGCTTTCGTTAATTATATCGCTGTTCTGAACTCTGAAATGGGTTCTCCGGTTGGCGATTCAGTTGCCTTTACAATGCAAAAATACGGTTCAGGCGTAACTGGCAGCGATAACGCTAATATGGCTGCTTTTGTCGCGGCACGTTTGGAAGCTGGCGAAACTTTCGGCCAGTAATTTATAATCCGCTGAAGTAGAACCGGCAGGTTATTAATTAGCATTGCAATTAAGCCCGCCCCCTCAAAGGGCGGGCTTATTCTTTATAGCTTCCCTTCTCATTGCGACCGAGCGAAGCGACTGCGGCAATCTTCAATCCCAATAGATATTCAATAGAAAATAGTAAATTGAAATGCTGGCCGAAGCACAACTAAAAGCGTGAAAGTAGCCTAAACGAACGTAGTTGTTGCGCACTATAATGACTGGGTTGGTCCTTCAAGTCTATACTCATTATGATATCATATTCGTTCCCTAACGGCGAACTGAGCGGCGCGGGCGCTAGTCCGCGTCCGGCTCCAGTGGCTTGTTATGTCCTGCTACTTTTCCTGAAATCTTCTATCAATGATCGGAGTATCCGGTGGTAGCAGAATACGATTAAGATCTATGATTGTTCCGTCAACCACTAATTCAATCTCTGTTCGCGCACGCCACATGGAGCCCCGTGGTTTCCTTTCTTTAACCAGACTCCACATGAAGTCTCGTTCGACCAGACCCCACTTGAAGTCTCGTGGTTTCTCTTTTTCAGCTGGAATCCAAGCGTTACCTTCTTCCGATATTGTTACATATTCAGGTAACACTCCTGTTGGTGACTTGATTGAATCCGGCCATGGTGGTGCTGGTCGAAGCTTCCTGCCGCCAGGGCGATAACTTGGCCACGCAGGATAGACATGGCTAAAAACACGCACCACAGGTTTGTCGCTATTGAATAGCCAACCCTTTTTGAAGGGTTTTTCAATGCGGCGCAGTCTCAGTGGCGCCTTCTTATCTTTCAGTTTCAAAATTGTCGGCCAGAGCTTCTCGAATTCTTCTCGGTTTTCGAAACGAATCTCATACACATTTTCCTGAATACCTGTGGCAAATTCAAGAGTCTTTGCCTGTCCGCGATATGGCTCAAGTTCTTTGGGCCATGAATCGGGCCACTTTCCTGTTGTGTGTTCAATCATTAGCCCAAAACAGAAGGAAGGCGCCAGTATGGTTATCACTGCAAACAGTATAATCGTTGATTTCTTCCCCATCTTCGTGCTCCTTTCTTTTGGCATAACGTTAAGCATCAGCGGCGCGGCTTGTCGCGTACGTTGGATGCTTTGGTTAGAAATTCATTCCCTTTCTTTATTCACGCATTCGAGGAGCTTTGGAAAACCAAAGAATTTTGCCGCAGTTTTCACATTCCAGTGTTACAGGCTTGAATACGGACACGGCGAAGACCATGCTAAACGGACGAGTTCGTGTAAACCGCCTATGGCCGCAGTGGCTGCATCTGATGACTTTTCCAGCCAATTCATATTCTGCGGGAATTCTATAGATAGATGCCTTCGCTTCTTTCGCAAATTTGCCAAATAGTGTCATCCTTTTCTTTCTAACCGCCGCGGATAATCAGCACCATAAAGCGGTAGCTTTTTGGTGTCTGAATTGATCCGCATGTTAACCATTTAGATCGTTCTTACGCAGTTCATTTAGTTCCTCACGAAGTCTCTGTATCTCTCTATGAAGGGGGCCTGAGACACTATACTGAACTATAGTAAATACACAACTTAATGACATTCCCAAAGCAGCCAGGATTAGATATGAGGAACCCAAAGCGGAGGAAATGGCCGCCAGCACGAATACAATAAGAGTTAATACCGCCATAATTACTACGTGCGCAGGTGTTATTTCACGATTGCCGCCCATGAGTTTCAATCGACATAAGTCCGTCTCTCGATCTGTCATCATTATTGTCTCCTTCGTGCTTAACTATATATATGATTTCCGCATAACATCCCGAATTTTTTCCACCTTCCGAGTATAAAGCGTTTTTGCACCAAACGCATCTTAATCCTGAAAACACAAATCCAAAAGTTGCTCGCTCACTCGCAAATCTATGGAATAATTACACTATTTATGTGTAACTTTCAAGAAGAAATAATAATTCGCATCTCACATCAACTCATCCACGCATACACCCATTCACTCACCATTTAAAAGAGTTTACCCCCGATGTTCGCTCACTTACTTTTCTGTCGGGGGCATTTCTACCTTCGGTTCACGCCAGTTTTAATCACTCCACCGCTTCGCGTCTGCGTGATTGTATGATGTTCTTGCTGGCCTCCGGTAGAAATGCTGTACCGCTTGTTTTTGCCCCTTCTTTTAGCCGGCTTTACTAATGGGGTTCCATTCTATTTGGAACCCGGCGGATAAGGCCAAGCCTTTCGCAGAAGCTTGCTTCGAGGAAAGGTAGGGCCAAAGACACCAACGCCGGCTTAAAACTATCCTTAATCCGTGCTAATCCGCGAAATCTTTGGTTAAATATTATTGAATTCTCTGTGTCCTCTGCTTTCTCTGTGGCAAAAAACAATCAAAAACGCTAAAAAACAACCCAAAATCCCTGATCTCTAACACAAATAAGGAATTTCGTCAGCTTCGAATATGTTGCATCTTAATGCAACTGTGAGCGAAGACAGTCAAGATGATAAAGCTTGCTTTAAGAGCCTTGCATGTCAAGAACACTAAGCTGACTAAATCTGTTAAATCTGTAGTTAAATTCTCAATTCTCCATTCTAAATTCTAAATTTGAACGAAAATTCGAGGAATTTTCGTTCAAAAACGCTCACTCTTAAAAACAAAAATAAAATATTTCAAAATATTTT
>Ga0307379_10001193_pt1 | contig 41478 bp, 30 predicted proteins | sample UN2MG_FD_202237 | JGI IMG/M metagenome (GOLD analysis project Ga0307379, IMG submission 202237) | Soil microbial communities from Risofladan, Vaasa, Finland - UN-2 | ecosystem: Environmental > Terrestrial > Soil > Coastal area > Acid sulfate soil | place: Finland: Risofladan, Vaasa | collected...
AAAGGGTATGGAAAATAAAATATTGTCACTACACGAAATGCTGCTCAAGGCAAAAACGTTGTTTATCAACCCAAGAACGCCGATTTGACCTCAAAAGTTATCCACGAAGTGACGAACATGTGCTAGGCGTCTCCCGATCCACTCTTTACCGTTGGCTCCATCAGATCAATGATACGAGGCACACCCGAATTTCAACCAACAAAACACCCCTGGAAATCGCTGTTCTGATCTGGGAAATCACGAAATCAAACCTTGATTGGGGACGTGTTCGGATTGCAAACCAGCTGGCACTGCTGAACATCTTCATTTCAGCCTCTACGGTTCGCAATATCCTCAATAGGCCCAAACCTCGAAAGCCTGATGGATTCTCCGTTATATCTACGAAAACTCGAGAGAAAATAGAGGCCAGATCAATTCCCGCCTGGCATCCAAATCACGTTTGGTCTGTCGACACCACAATGGTTTTGTGTTGGGGACTCTGGCCTATTCATATCTTCGTTGTGATTGATCATTTTTCCCGTAAAGTCATGTCTGTGATTCCACTTGAAGGACCCAATGCAGGATGGATCAATAATGCTTTGGAAAGTGCTATCGAAAAACATGGATCGCCCAAACACATTATTTCAGATCAGGCCAGTGTTTTCACCGGAGACGTCTTTGCAGAACTGCTGGACAGCTGGAACATAAAGCCGCGTCTTGGAGCAGTAGGCAAACATGGATCAATTTCTGTCACAGAGAGAGTCATCAAAACCTTGAAGTATGAATGGCTAAAACGAGTACCGATCATTAAAGGATTTGATCACTTGACCAAGTTGTGTGAAGAATATAAAAATTGGTATAACCGGTGGCGTCCCCACATGACCTTGGATGGTCTTCGACCTGATGATGTCTATTACAAGAAAAAGCCGGAGAAGCCGAAACGTAACGCAAAAACGGTTCCGTGTAATATCGAACATCATCGATTCCAAGAAACACGGATCACCGGGTATCGGCTTAAAAAAGCTGCGTAGTTTAAGAACTCGTTCAGTTTTCATGTTGGCTTAACACATGGAAAATCCCTGAGAAACCTCAAATATTGAAGCACAACTCTTTCATTTTGATTGAGTTTCATATGTCCGAGAGCTTTTGTTCACTGACACATACCTGAATATTCTCTTTTCAAAGAGCAATTATTGGAATTATGCTATTTTTCAGTGGTCCGATGCCTACTTGACAAGCGCAGACGGTCCTGTATTTTGGAAGAACTATGTCTGGTGTCCCTGGCAAGTCTTTTCTGTGCAGCCGAAAGCGGTAGCCAAGCCTGAATAGTGCCTGTCGGACCTTTATTTCCGGCATAGTGTTCTTCTTGGTTATTCTCCTCATCACTTTGCTTCTAGTTTCTTTTGGGTAATCCCCAACCGGGGCCGTGAAGGAAAAACGTTACTGGCCAAATACTGGGCAATGATCGTGAAGGGGCGATGGCCAATAAAATAGTTATTAAGATAAACACTGAAAAATGAAAAAGCATAAAACCAGAAATATTTGGATACCAATGTATTACAAAGATATTTTAGGCGACACTCATGTCGATGTATCCGAGCAATGTCTGCAATGCGGTAGGTGGGGTATGTTTTTGAAATGTAAGGCGTATCCTAAAGGTATCCCACAGGAAATACTCGCTGGTGAGGACTGTAGGGATTTTGTGACAAGTGGAAAGCAACCTTGTTAATGACGTCGGCTGAGGCCTGATTGTCCTGATAATAGCTGTTTTCAACACGTCCTAATGATAGCTATGTAGACCAGAGCTCTGAATTTATTCATCCTAGTTTTTAGCGGAAAAACGAAGGTTTTTGTTGCATCGGATTAAGTATACGGTGAGACAGACAGCTATGATCCGGTAAGGACCAGTAGCCTCGAAATTTAATCGTATCCCAAAAAAGGCTGAGTCTGTCTGGCTCGGCCTTTTTTATGCGATTATTTGGGTGAATAATGGTGTTCGTCTGGTAAAATAATATTTTTTGGAAATAATCTCTACTTTTTTATACCCAAAGCAGTAGTTCAGTTGTGTTATAAGTGATGGTCATCCTGAGCTTGGGAAAGTAATTAACAGATGCTTGAAGATAAAGTGCTCATATGGAAGTTTAAGTGCGGCAGCAGCGATGCTCTGTGCAGTATCTATCAGAAGTACAAAAAAGACTTACTCAAGCTGGCGGCTATTCTCCTGAATGATGTTAGTGATGCCGAAGATATAGTGCACGATGTCTTTGTATTATTCGCACAATCAGCGGAAAAGCTCAAGCTCAGAGGAAACCTTAAGAGTTATTTGCTGACCTGTACTGCTAATCGCGCCCGAAACTGGAACCGGTCAAAGCAGCAAAGGCAAACCGCCGGGCTGGATAAAGCAGAGACCATTGTCTCACATTCAAAGAGGCCTGATGAATTGATTATATCCAGTGAAGAACTGAGACGATGGAGTAATGTAATGGGACAACTTCCATACGAGCAGCGAGAGGTGGTAATCCTCCATCTCAGGGCCGGAATGAAATTCAGGCAAATAGCCAGGCTACAGGAGATATCTGTCAATACAATTAAAGGTCGTTATCGATATGGATTGGATAAGCTACGGTCAATCCTAAATGGTGAGATGGAAAAATGAAACCAGCAGAGAATATAGAAAAGTTAATCAAGAATCTGGATTTGGATATTGACACCAATGCAAAGGCCGAACAGAAAATCCTTAATGAATTAATCGAAGCACATGAGAAATCCAAAAAAATGAAATCGGCTTTTATTGAGCTGACAATAAGGAGAAAAATCATGAATAACAGAATAACAAAGTTTGCCGCAGCAGCAGTAGTATTGGCTGCCGTAGTTTTATCGATAACGATTTTTGACAATACCGTACAGGAAGCTTATGCAATCGAGCAAAGTATCAAGGCAAGTCACACCGTTGAGACACTTCATATCAGGCTTTATAGAAGTTCCGAAGCTGTTGCAAATGGACAATATGATGAAGCGTATGTGAAGTACGACCCGTCAGGTAAATTAGAATCGGCCCGTATGGAATTCGCACAGTCATCGGACAGTCCTGAGACAATTGTCTGGAGCAATAATGTTGCAAAAGTGTGGAAGCATTCCAAGAAAAGTGTTCTGGTTACCAGAGAACCAAAGATGGCCAGGGAAATGGAAGAGATGGCTGTCCAGCTTGATCCCAAACGAACTTTACAGAATCTGTATGAAATGCAGCAAAAGGGTGAACAGGATGTAAAGATCACTGAGCCGGAAGAAGAAGGCGATCTTATTACGATCGAAGTTGTCCATGATAAAGGGCGAGATGTATTTTATGTTGATCCTGAAAGCAAGCTTTTGGTCAGATTCGAGAAGCAAATCCTTAACGGCCAGGATTATGTTGTAACGAATGCTATGGAGATTTCCGGATACAATGAACCGATAGATGAGAATGTGTTTACTTTAGGCGATTTGCCAAAGGATGTATTTGTTCTTGATCAGGTCAACCAGGAAATCGGTTTGGCACAGGGCAATCTTAGTGACGACGAAATAGTTGCTGAAGTTGCGACCCAGTTTTTCCAGGCCCTTATCGATGAGGATTATGCAAAAGCCGGGCTGTTAATGGAGGGTTTGCCGCCTGAGCGGATCAAGACGATGTTTCATATTGTGAAATTTGTGCGTATTGTTTCTATAGGCAAGGTAGTGCCACATTCAGATCCACTTACAAGAGGTCTTTCGATTCCATGCGAAATAGAAATGGAACATGCTGAAACCGGCGAAAGAATGACTGATACAAGTAATGTGGGTATTAGAAAGGTTCAAGGAAGGCCAGATCGCTGGACAATTTTCAGTGGGTTTTAACAAAGCTACATGAGTAATCAGTAGTCTGAGTAAAAGAGCCGAGCTTTTTAGCTCGGCTTTTTTATCAACTGTCAAATTCTTATTGTTGCGATTATTGTGGCTGAAATATCCTCGAAATGAAGTCAAAAATCTTTACATTCCGAGTGGGTTTGATATTCTAATGGAAATTAGGCTTGGCGGATTATCCATGCGTTTAATATGGGAAATGTCAGTTTACAGAAATAATCTTACATTACCGGCGACTACTATCGTAAGACACTGATTAATTAAAGGATCGAATCATTGCAGACTGTTGTGGAATTAGCCAATTTGTCGGTTTGTTTGGGTAAACGTGAGATTCTCACGGACCTTACAGTCGAGCTTTCCGGACGCACCATTGGCTTGCTCGGGCCTAATGGTGCCGGCAAGTCAACCCTGATCCTGACTCTGCTTGGTTTCTACCCGGTTAAAAGGGGAACGGCCCGCGTGCTGGGGTACGATATTCGACGCCGCATAAAGCAGGTCACCGCCCTGGTCGGTTACATGCCTGAAAATGACTCCTTTATCGCCGACATGACGGCAGTGTCATTTGTACGCATGATGGGTGAACTGTCGGGCTTGCCGGCAGAGTCGGCACTGGAACGGGCGCATGAGGTATTGTTTTACGTGGGTCTCGGCGAAGCACGCTACCGCACGCTGGGTACGTATTCTGTGGGTATGAAACAAATGGTGAAACTGGCCCAGGCCATTGTACATGGACCACGCCTGCTCATCCTTGACGAGCCGACCAATGGCCTCGATCCCAGCGCACGCCGGCGTATGCTTCGTTTGATTCGTGACATCAGAGATTCGGGCCAAATGCATGTCCTGCTCTGCTCCCATTTACTGCGCGACGTGGAAGAAACCTGTGAAGAGGTGCTCATCCTCAAGCAGGGACGAATTGTTCATTATGCGAACCTCGCCCGGGAGCGCAGCGTCAATCAGCGTTTCGTAGAAATCGAGACATCCGAAGATCATGCCGGTCTGGCTGAAGCCTTGACCGAGATCGGCTGTACGTGTACTACCCACGGCAGCAGACGTCTTAAGATGGTGTTGCCGGAGAATTTTGATTTACGTGAGATCTATCGAGTAGCAGCCAAACGAGACATGCTGTTACGCCGTTTGAACTACCGACGGGATACCCTTGAAGACATTTTTCTCACGGCGATGGAGGCCCGACATGGCGGTCTATAAACAAACATATAAAGACTACAGTGGCAAGCGAACAACGCCTTGGTTCCGTTTTTTCATCTTGGCACGTTACAGTTATGCGCGTCTGTTTCAATCCAGGTTCCTGGTCCTCTTTCTGTCGGTGTGTATGTTTTATCCCTTCGGTTGTGCGGTCTTCATCTACCTCAGCCACAACAGCCCGCTGCTGGCTGCCCTGCGTTTACCATCCGCGGCCATGCCGCCGATCGATGGCAAGTTCTTTAATGTCTATTGTGTAGTCCAGGGATCCCTGGCCTTCCTGCTAACCACCTTTGTAGGGCCGAGCCTGGTTGCCCCAGACCTTGCCAATGGGGCGATGTTCCTCTATCTCAGCCGTCCCTTTTCTCGCATCCAGTACGTGGCCGGTAAGATGACAGTCCTGCTCCTGCTGCTGTCACTGATCACCTGGATTCCAGGAATGGTTCTCTACATGATTCAGGCCGGTTGCGTAGGATGGGATTGGGCGCAGGCTAATGCCTGGCTGGCCGGCTCGATTGTGCTTGGACTTTGGATATGGATAGTTGTTCTCTCGCTCATCGCCCTGGCACTCTCGGCCTGGGTAAAATGGAAAATCGCAGCCGGGGCTCTTATTCTGGGCGTCTTCTTTGCCGGAGCCGGTTTTGGTGCTGCCATCAACAATGTGACAGACACAAAATACGGCGCCTTTATTAATCTGATGGAGGTGGTTCGTACCATCTGGTCGGACCTCTTCAGGAGCAGCTCCCGTGCCGATCTGTCGGTCACCGAGGCCTGGGCGGTTTTGGGCGTGACCTGTGCACTTTGTCTGTGGCTGCTCGCAAAACGAATCCGGGCTTTTGAGGTGGTCAAATGAAAACCGATCTGATTACCTTAGATAATGTGTCACGGTTTTACGGTGAGGTCCTGGGTGTTAATAGGGTGACACTTTCCCTGGCACCCGGAATTACAAGCCTGGTCGGCCCCAACGGTGCAGGCAAAACCACGCTTATGAATCTTATGACCGGTCTCCTGCGTCCCACCCGGGGCCGAATCCGCGTCTTGGGGATAGCCCCCACCCAATCCCATAAGCTCTTTGGATTAGTAGGCTATGCCACCCAATTCGACGCCTTTCCCAAAGGGCTCAGCGGATTTCAATTCATCTATTCCTACCTGCGGCTGTTCGGCTATTCAAATGCAAAGTGCAAACAACTCGCCAATAAAGTCATCGAACAAGTCGGCCTCAGTGACGCTGCCGGGCGCAGGGTCGCCGGTTACAGCAAGGGCATGCGACAACGTATCCGCCTGGCACAGGCACTGGCACACGATCCCCGTGTGCTAATTCTTGACGAACCCCTGAACGGCCTTGATCCGCTGGTCCGGGCCGAAACAATCAAACTCTTTCGACGCTATGCAACCGAAGGCCGCCATGTGCTTGTATCCAGCCATGTGCTGCACGAGGTCGATATGATCTCTGATCAGGTTGTGCTTATGAGCGGGGGCTATGTGGTGGCCGAAGGACAGATCCAGGGTGTCAGGAGCGAGATTCAAGAGCGCCCCGTGAAAATACTGATCCATTGTAAGCAGCCCAGTATCCTGGCCTCCAGGGCCTTTGAGCATGAACATGTCGTGGAGGCCCAGCTCCTCACTGAAGGCAGTGGCGTGCTCATCACAACACGTGATGCCGACCGGTTTTATCGATTGCTCAATCACCTCGCCGTAAACGGCATTGATATCGAGGGAGTGACTCCGGCCGATGACAATGTCAACTCTGTGTATGATTACCTCATCGGTAGCGAGGAGAAGATGTCCTTATGATAAAGCTGTGGTTTGGACAGATTGTATCGGTAGTACGCTTGGAACTGAAAAAGACCTTTTTCTCCAAACGGGGCTTATGGGTCTATTTGCTGGCGTTTGCTCCCGTGGTTCTCTTTGTGGTCAACTCAGTCCACGGCACACATGAGCGCCAGCGCCTGGCACGGCAAGCAGCCAGACATCCGATATCCCAGGCAGCGTTCAATGACATCAAAAACGGACTCAGCCCCGACCAGGTCACCGAGAAGCTCGGTAAACCCTACAGGCAGTATTCCCGAAATTACCGCAGAGGCGGAAAAAGACGCAGGGGTGTTTGGTACAAGTACACCGATGGCAAGATTGACTTCACATATCAATTCGAAGATGACAAACTTATCCGGACCCATCGCAGGAATCCCAATGCACTGACCCAAACCCAGCTCACATTTGCTACCAGCTTCCAGTTCTATTTCCTGCGTCTGGCCGTCTTCTTTGGCTGCGTGGGTGTCTTTGTCAACCTGTTCCGTGGAGAGATGCTCGATAAGAGCCTCCATTTCTATCTGCTTACCCCCATGCGGCGTGAGGTTTTGCTGGCCGGCAAATATTTCGCGGGACTCTTGGCCACGATAGTCATCTTTACATCCAGCACAGCACTGCAATGGTGGGCAATGCTCTGGCAGTTCGAACGGGGCGTTATTGTTGACTTCCTCGCCAGCCCCGGGTGGTCTCAATTCGCAGCCTACTTAGGTGTCACAGCCCTGGCGTGCGTAGGCTACGGCAGCGTCTTCCTGGCCGTGGGCCTGCTCTTCCGCAATCCCATTATACCCACCGCCGTGGTCTTACTATGGGAAAGTGCAAATCCGTTCCTGCCTCCTCTTATGAAGAAAATAAGTATGATCTACTATCTGCAATCCATTTGCCCGGTGACCGTTTCCCGGGGCAACTTGCCCCCCCTCTTGGGCCTCTTGATTTCACCAACCCAACCGGCTACTACACTAACCGCTGTTACATGCATTGTGCTTTTGACACTCTTCGTACTCGTACTCGCAAGCTTCATAGCTCGAAAACTCGAAATCAATTATAGTACGGATTAATGTCCATTTGAAGGAATTGGATTTGCAAACAGAAGCTGTGGACGAGTGAGATAAGAGACACAAATTCACCTATTTCATAAGCTGGAAAACACCCTGATTTTCAAGTGACATTATGTTACCATTTTGACACTACAAATATCAAATTTGAGGATTAAAAGAAGGACTAAATCCCAAATATTTACATAAAAACAAAGATTTTTTTGTTCTTATCGGATTAAGTAAACGGTGACAAAGAAATTGATAAAAGAATATGACTCTTTTCGAAAAAAAGAGCTGGCAACTTTCTTAAGCTGTCAGCTCTTTGAATATCCTAAATGTATTAACATGGTCCTTTCTTATGGCTGCACAGCCCTGTTGTATATACGGACATCATCAATAAGGTCGGACCAATAGGTTCCTACTTCCATAGCCATGCCGCAACCAATATACAAGCCATCATCAGAACTCTCAAGGCCATTCTGTGTGTCTTCTGCCACTATCATACCATCAACGTAAAGCGTTCTGTTAAAACCATTCCAAACGAAACATATATGGTACCAATTGCCATCAATTATGTTTGTTTGTGAAAACATGGGCTTTCCAGATCGGCCAGAACTTGTTAATTCTGTCATCAAGTTACCTTCCACTGGATCAGCTAAAAGCCAATTCGCACCACCAATTTGCGACAAAACAACCTGGCCTGGAGCACCTCCTTTGACCCAGGCATAAATACTGAAAGGTCCTTCTGTGGAATTTGGCTTTGAGCCGATGATATCGCTACATGGTAGTGAACCTTATTAACATCAACGCCAAAATAAATCTCATCCTCTGCTGTGAAATTATTTTCCTTGAACCAACTTTCCTTTTTAGATAATCTTTTTCTCATGGTATATAATACTCTCGGTTTTTAGGACTAGTTGCGATAAAGCGTGACGTTGGCGTGTGACTTCCGTTTTTGTCCGGGCAAGTCAAATCATGATCTAACGCTGTATTCAACAGCAGAAGGAGAAGAGTAGCATGGCTTATACTCGAAGAGATTTCCTGAAGATTGCGGCGCTGTCGGTCGCGGGAATGGGACTACCAGGAATCTGCAAAGGGCAAAGGCACGAAAAACCACCGAATTTCGTAGTCATCTTTCTCGACGATTCGGGATGGGGTGATTTCAAGCCGTTCGGCGACCCCGATTACAAGACGCCTAATGTTGCTCAGCTTGCAGCGGAGGGCTGCCGATTCAACAACTTCTATGTGCCGCAGGCGATCTGCTCGGCGTCCAGATCAGCGCTGCTGAGCGGGTGCTACCCCGGCAGGACAAAGGTCTTCGGAGCACACGGTCCCAACGCCAGGGGGCTCGATCCGAAATACGCTACGACAGGCCAGGTACTGAAGAAACGCGGATACACCACGGCAGTCTTCGGTAAATGGCACATTGGCGACCAGCCAGAGACGCGTCCGCCGGCGCGCGGATTCGACGAATCGTGCGGACTTATGTACTCCAACGATATGTGGGAGTTCCATCCGGAGAATCCGGAGTATTGGGGCAAGTATCCGCTCCAGTTCTGGGATAACGGCAAGGTCACCATCAAGCGGGTTACCAAAGAACACCAGCCGATGCTCACCACTTTGTACACCGAGCACGCAGTGGATTTTATCAACCGACACAAAGACAAGCCGTTCTTTCTCTATGTGCCCCATTCCATGCCCCACGTGCCCCTGTTCTGTAGCGACAAGTTCAAAGGCAAATCCGGTACCGGCCTGTACGGCGACGTCATGATGGAGATTGACTGGTCCGTCGGTCAGATCAACAAAGCGTTGAAGGCCAACGGCGTCGAGGACAATACGATGGTGCTCTTCACATCGGACAACGGTCCGTGGATTTCATACGGCAACCATGCCGGGACAACCCCGTATCGCGAAGCCAAGGGTACCGGATTCGACGGCGGCACCCGCAGCGCCTGCATCATGAAATATCCGGGCAAGATCAAAGCGGGCACGACCTCAACGAAGACTCTTTGCACTGTTGACATACTGCCCACGCTGGCGCATCTGGCGGGAGCCGAGCTGCCGGACAATCCGATTGACGGCAAGAACGTTTGGGATCTCATTGTCCGAAAACGCGGAGCCAAGAACCCGCATCAGTATTATCCCTTCTCTACTGGAAAGAATTTCGAGGGGATAATAACCGGCAACGGACGTTGGAAGCTGCACGTTCCGCATGAGTATCGAACCCTTGTGGAGCCGGCCAATGACGGACAGGCGGGCAAATACAGGCAAGCTAAGATCGGGCTTTCGCTTTTCGACATGAAAAAGGACCCATACGAGACGACCAATGTGCTGGCTGAGAACCCGGAAGTTGCCAAGAGGCTCAAGAAGCTTGCCGAGCAGCACAGGCAGAGATTCTATACGAAGCAGAAAAAGTGATTGGTAATCACACCAATCTGTGATCTGCTCACCGATGAGATTGAATTGGTTGTTTATTAAAACCCCAAATGACTCGTAAGTGGTTCAGTCCAATAGAGCATTTGTGACGGCTACGCGTCACAAAAACTCGTAAATGATTAAGTATACGGTGGAAAAGAAATCTGCTCTCTCCGCACCATCTAGTCGTTGCTATTGAAACCAGGAACCATGATCTGAACGCAAAAGCAGGGATGAAGCGATGGTTTTGATAGAATATCTTTTATAAATCCATTATAATTCTCAGGTTGAGACTTTTTTATTCGCTTTTCTAAAAAAAACAAACCCTCCCCCCATAAATCGGGATGTATATGTTATAAATGAATAAGAAAAACACAATAGAACCTTCAAAAAAGGTGATGACATGAAAAATTTATGTAATTTATTGTTGCTGTGTGGGATTGTTTTTTTCTGGGTACCCGCCGCCGCAAATGCCCAGGTCGCGCCGCCGCAAGGCGCAGGGCCGCGCCGTGCACCTAGAACGCGCGCAAGAACGGGCCCGGAGCCGCGCAGGCAGTTCGAGACTCCGACGCTGCTGCTCGCCCCCGTGGACTGGCGCTTCGAGGCGATGCCATTGCCTCCACGATTCGCTCCCAAAGTCAAGTGGACCGGGTTCGAGGAGATTCGTTTTGCGCCGGGTGTCTTCGATAATTCCTCACCTAACTACTTCTCGTACGTCATCGCGCTGTCGGTGAATGGAACGTCGACGATCGACGCCGCGGGCATCAAGGACTTTCTCGAGACGTATTTCCGAGGATTACTGCCGCTCGTGGGGCAACGCAAAGGTCTGACCGTCAACGCCTCGCAGATCGCGGCCGAGATCGCCCCCGCGCAAACCAAACCAAAGACCAACGCGCGATGCCAGGGGACGGTTACCATTATCGATACCTTCACCGATGGGCGGAAAACTACCCTGAACGTAGAGGCGGATGTCCTGCCCCAAGAGGCCCTCAAAAAGACGCACGTGCTCCTGCTTCTATCACCACGAGCTCGGGACTCGAAGATTTGGAAAACTCTTCGCGGCATCCGAGACAAGACCATCGCGTCCTCCGCGATGGCGACGGCCATCCCAGCGGCGACTTCCCGCATCCCTGTCGCCGCGGCCGCGGCGGTATCGGTAGATTCCGCCTTGCAGCAGAGAATAGATGAATTGATACAGAAGTTGATAGCGCTGACGCATAGAGGTAAATGGGATGAGAAAGATGAGATGATCGGGGAAATAGGTACTGAACTTTGCCTGATTGGAGAACCTGCCATCGAGCCTCTCATCAATGTTATAAAACGCGCCAGAAGATCCAGGCGTACTTTTGAAAACGAGGCTGTTGCACGAAATAAAATAGGCTTACTTTTAGGCAGAATGGGACAGCCCGCAGTCCAGCCTCTCCTTGAACTCCTGAAAAATAGAGACCCTGCTATCAGTGACCCGGCTGCAAATGCTTTAGCCAGGATCGGGGACCCGCAATTCATCCAGCCTCTCTTGACAATATTGACTGACAGCAGTAATGGAACGTGGTACAAATACAATGCCTTGATCAGACTTGATAAGCAAGGTATACAGCCACTAATTTATCTCTTGAATAATGGAGATGCGGAAACGAAACGAACAGTAGCAGGACTGTTACCCTTGCTTGGTTACACGGAAACCATACAACCTCTCATTGAGGCCTTAAAAGACAGAAATAAGTATGTCCGTAGATCCGCTGCAATGGCATTGGAGCGAATAAAAGATGCAGAGATATTAATATCACAGCTTGAGTCTGACAGTGTAACTGTACGTCGATACGCAGCAAGAGCAATCTCCGATCCCTTGAGCAGGATCCGGTCAACACGGGAACCTCTCGAGAAAGCAATGCAGGATGAAGACGTTCTGGTCCGCAGATTCGCTACAGAATCTTTACATATATACCATATGCCTTTCCCTGACCTCCGGTCAGTCAGGCATTTCTCTATAGCTTTAAAGGATCCTGACAGTATCGTTCGTGAGAGAGCAGAGCTTGGAATAAATAGCATAAGGGGTCAGGTTAATCCTATAGAATACGCTAGAGCACTGGAAGGAAAGGAACCACTCACAGAAGAAGATGGATCCGTAACCGGGGAAGCCGCGGAAAAAGTAAGAAGGGAAGAAATAGCAAAGATCTCAAAAGCTTTGAATAATTACTCTGTGCAAAGGAGAAAAGATCAAGAGGCAGATATAACAAGATATAAGAATTTGCTTAAAAGAAGCAGGATCAGCAAAATCCGAGAAAATGCGGCAATCTCCTTAGGCATGATCGCCAACCATCAGGATGTGCAGCTTTTTATAGAAACTCTGGGAGACCCGAGTCCTGCTGTTCAGAAAGCAGCTGCAGATGCCCTGGGCAATATCGGCGAATCCGAGGCAGTTCCATCTCTCATCAAAGTGTTGTTAAATAGGCGTGAATCTTTATCTGTCCGCCAGGCCGCGGCAATTGCTTTAGGCAAAATAGGAGATCCCCGAGCCCTTCAGCCTCTAAATAACGTCTTAAAAGAGGCCGGCCTTCGTCCAGCCGCAACCGGTGCAATAGAACAGATACAAGTATCCGTAGAATGGGCTAAAGAACAAGAAAAAGCTGGCGCAAGCGGTTCAGTCCAATAGAGCATTTGTGACGGCTACGCATCACAAAAACTCGTAATTGATTAAGTAGACGGTAACAATTCTGTTCGGCACAAGGATTGCGTTGAATTTTTTAGGATGCCATTCTGTCGAGTGCGTAAAATATTAAAAAAAGTACAAAACCGTAACAAAACAGTAACATACAATTGTCATAATTGCTCCTGTTGATGTAGCCGTTTTTTATAATCTATATTAAAGGAACACAACTATGGAAAGACGGAAGGAAAATTTGAATAAACGAAAATATCATTTCACTTTTCTAGCAGTTGTCCTTCTCACTTCACAGATTTCCTTTTCCTGCACATCCTTTGTACTCAAGGTGAACAAAACGCTCCTTTTCGGTTCTAATTATGACAACGACATCTGGCCAGGACTGCTGTATGTTAACAAGAAAAACGTTAAAAAGATGGGATGGGAGCCGGGAACAACGGGGGAGATAGCAGAATGGGTATCAGAATACGGCAGTGTGACCTTCAATGTAGCCGGATACCAACTCGCCTGGGCGGGTATGAATGAGAAAGGCCTGGTTAACACTGAACGGTCCCTCCGAAGGATTCAGGATAGAATCACCAATAATACAATCATCTGTCCCGTCTAATTGAATAGCGCCATCCATCATACCACCAGTAGGCACCCAAACTGGATCGCCAATGACATAAGCGTCGTTGTCACCGGCACTGTCGATGGCTATGCTAGGCTGGACCAACTGGTAGACATCTGTGATAGGCGGATCCAAATGAGGGATATTAAGAAATCTGATAAAGAAAACAGATTCTTCTGCAAATTCTTTGTTTCGGTCATTTACTGGAAGTTTGTCAAGTCTGTACTTCCATAGCCCTTTGTCAACATCTCATCGAGATTGGAGCAATTTTCTGGCCGCCCCAGCGAGTTGGCTCGCAAAGAACGCCCTAAAAGTTGAGCACGTACGTCAAGAACGTATCGAAAAATCTACGCCACCCGGCATTGTCCTTACAGTGTTCCGCATTGATGACGTTAGGGGGCTGAAACGACAAAGCTCACTGGCGGGGGATGGAGCGCAAGCGGAATCCCCGTCCAGTGCCCAATTTGCCAGAAAATTGTTGAGATTTAGTTGAGATTCTGTTATCCTGGGATTTAAAGCGTACAGGAGTTTTTCAATGAAGCTTATAAGGGAGATAGCGACCTAAAAGAAGCGTCCCAATTCAGTAAGGAGTCTTATATTGGAAATGCCTGATATCACCCTAAAAACAGGGGATATGGTAGCTCGGAGATCGATTGCCAGCGAAGTTGGTGTCATAGTAGAGGGTCCCATAGGGCGTCGGGGCCAAATATGGTTTAGGGTGTTCATTGGTGGACGAACAGAGAGTATCCTTGCCGAGGACCTGCGGCCTATAGGTGATGGAAAGAGTGTTAAGGAACTATTCGTCAACGGTGCTTTCGGTGATGAAAGGGCTTTTTCACGCCTTCTTACCTTTGCAAGAATCAATGAGCCTGTTCGTGACACAATATACAGTTATCAAGCGAGCCGTACGGAGCTGCATGGTTATCAGTATATACCTTTGCTCAAATATCTTAATTCTCAGTTCGGAAGAATCTTGATCGCAGACGAGGTCGGGCTGGGTAAGACCATTGAAGCTGGATATATCCTTCAAGAAGAACGGGCCAGACAGGATCTTCAACGCATTCTGGTTATCTGTCCCGCATCTCTAAGGGTCAAATGGCAAAATGAGATGTATCAGCGTTTTGGTGAACAGTTTGAAATCCTTAGAGCATCTGATGGCCGCCGAAGGCTCTCGTCGAAGAACGAACATGATCCACGTTATCAACACCTCTTCGGAATTATTTCTTTTGCAACTGTTAGAAGTAGAAGACTGAGAGAACTTCTCGCAGAGTATCCCCCGAACCTTGACTTTCTCATTGTTGACGAAGTTCACCATTGCAGAAACAGGGAGACACACAATTTTCGGTCAGTAAGGTTACTTGCGGAAAACAGTGATTCGGTTATTTTCCTCAGTGCTACTCCTGTTCATACTGGTAACGACAACTTGTTCAATATCATGAATCTACTGCTACCCGAAAGATTTGATATCGAGAAAGCCTTTGCCAATCAGCTTGAAGTCAATAGACATATTGTACAAGCGGAGTCATTACTGTGTGAGGGTACAAAGAAGGCAATGTCTCAGGCCCGGATAGAACTTGAAGGCTTGAGCCGACATGACTTGGGCAAGAACATAATCAATGATCCTTTCTACCCTATTGTGCTTGAGAGGTTGAACTCTGATGAGATGCTTACGAAGACCGAAGTGCTTGTAGAAACACAAGAGATGTTGTCAAAACTCAATCTGTTCTCTGATGTTTTGACACGAACACGAAAAAGGGATGTGGAAGAGGATTCTGCAGTTCGTTCGGCAGAATCTCATACACCGTGTTTGTCTGATTATGAGGAGACTGTCTACAACAACCTTTCCCAGTTCATATTTGAACAATATCAGAGGCAGTATGACAGCCTGATTGCTCGATTTGTTCTTACTTCTCTGCAGAGACAAATAGCCAGTAGCCTGTATGCCTCTATCCTGCACTATAGAGAGCGTTTTGCGGGATCAACCTGTGCAGATGATGAAGAGTTAATCGATAGTCTTGAAATAGAGGAAACAGATTTTGAATTTGAGGATGAAGATGAGGATGAAGATGAGCCTGCCAAGTACTCTTTGCTTTCAGACAATAATTTTCGGGACATCGTTTTTTCGATAGATATAGAAAGACTCAGAGATGAGGACTCCAAATATGAAACCTTCAAAGAACTTATTTTAAGAAAAGAGAAGATGATTGTTTTCGCATTCTTTAAAAGAAGTCTGCGATATCTTGAGGAAAGACTCACACAGGAGGGTGTCCATTCCACAAGGATTGATGGTGATGTTCCTAGTAATCCAGAGGACCCGGAGAATGATGAACGTCTAAACCGAATTGAGATTTTCCGTAATAATTCAGACTGCAGAGTCCTATTGTCCAGTCAAGTTGGAAGTGAAGGCTTGGACTTTCAGTTCTGTGATACAATTATCAATTGGGATCTTCCTTGGAATCCTATGGTTGTGGAACAGCGAATTGGGCGAATAGATCGCCTTGGACAGAAGTCCAGCAAGATATTTATTTTCAATATTGTGAGCAAAGGAACGATTGAGGAAATAATCCTTGAGCGTTTATACAAACGAATCGACATTTTCAAAAGTTCGATTGGTGACCTTGAGCCTATACTTGGAAGGATAATAAAAGAAGTTACCGACTCTCTTTTTGACCCCAACCTCAGCATGGAAGAAAAAGATGAGCAGCTTGACCGAAGTGCAAAGGCTCTGATTCGAGAACAGGCACACTTACAGAAACTTGAGGAAAACAGCACACGGCTAATTGCTCATGATGAGGTTCTACGCGAGAGAATATCTAAGATCCGAAAGCTGGGTAGATACTTGACGGGTAAGGAGCTTGAGATATTTGTTGGCCAGTTCTTCTCTCGACAGTTTCCCTCCAGTGAGTTATATGGCGAGGGAGGGCAAAAGATAATTCCGGGGGAACTCGGCCTAAGATATTTTGATATATCTCCGGAATTGCGACAATTTGTTACTCCACGTATTCGCCGCACGGACAAAGAAGGGCAAAGACTGATACAAGTCATGCGTCATGATAGAGTGAAACTGGTTTTCGACGCTGGTTCTGCAATGGCGTTCCCAGATGCGGAGATGATTCATTCGCATCACCCACTTGTTAAGCTAATTTCAGGTTTCTATGAGGAGGAGTCAGAGTCTATCCATCGGGTGAATCTGATTGAAGTCTTCTCCGATACCGTTGCTGAGGGTGTCTACTTCTATGGCTGGGCTTCAATTGATGAGAGAGGGGCGTTTACTGCCAGACACTTGCGAATGGTGCTCCGAAATCTCTCGGATAATAGAGAGATAGTCGATGCGGAGAAGTGTGAGGAGTTCTTGCACGAGATGGTTGTCAATGGATCTTCGTGGCGGGGCGACCACCCAGAGTTGTCACCAAGTGCTTCTGAGGAGATATATAGCTGGCTGGATGAGAGTGTGTCTGAATACATGTCTCTCTATCGCCAGAGACGTAATATGGAAGCAGAGGCTGTAATCAAGCGGCAATTACAATCACTTGAAGCATCATATAGAGTTAAGCTCCAAAGACGTGAACAAGCCATAGAGACTGCCAAAGCTGCTCATCGAAGTGACAGAATCATTCAACTTCAGGAATCTCAGGTACGTAAACTGAAAGCAGATTTTGATGTGAAGAGGGCGGAACTGTTGGGACGTAAGGGAGTTGACGTCAGCTATCGAATCGAAGGAGTAGGTTTTGTAAGAGTAAAAACACAAGCTGGAATTGGGTAGGAAGAATCATGGGATTGTTGCGGTATATCAAGAGTCTTTTCTTGGGGAAGGATGTCCGTAAGCATCTCCCTCCTATACCAACCCAGACTAAACCTGTAGTCGAAGAGTTGGATCATGTAGTCGTAGAGAGAATCCCGTCTGCCGCTGAGGCAAAGTTTGTTACGGTTACTATCGGGCTTGACTTTGGTACGTCTACAACAAAGTGCGTTGTTAACTTGGAAGGGGAAGACAATGGCAGAGATAAATTTCGTGCAATATCTTTTCCGCACGAAGGTTCGCACGAAGGTACTCTCTGTATGCCAACAGCCATCGGAGTCGACGATCATGCCTTACTATTTGGATTCCATGCTGAGCGTTTGTCTGAAGATAGGATCATACGCTCATTCAAAATGGCCATACCATGTATGAAAGAAAAGTGGGGCGGCTACAAGAGCCCCTTCATGATAATAGATAAACCGGGCTATTTTGACATCTGCGGACATGAGGTTTCAGCCCTTGACCTGGGCACTCTTTATATTGCCGGAATAATAAGACAAATAAAGGGGCAGCTTTCCATGCATTTGGGGGAAGGTGTAGGTATTCAAGAAGCATATTTGAATATGGCAGCCCCGCTTGACCAATTGAAGAGATACTATGAGGCTGCAGCGAACGCAACGAACCAAGATAGAAGTGAAATACTTCTTGGAAACGTTTATCGTGACACGAAACTTTCAGAGTACTATATGCAATTGGGGCAGTGGTCTTTACGATTAAGCAACACAAGTCACGACCATTGGAGCGTTGAAGAGGCCCTCGCATCTTTGGACGAGGTAAAGAAAAAGGGTGTTGTCCCATTTGAAGAATCGCCAGCATATGTGTTACCGGAAACTCTTGCAGCAATTTCAGCATATGTTAATCGTCCCAGAACTCGACAGGGCAGATTCATATCTTTTGATGTGGGAGCTGGTACAACAGATGTCTCAGTATTCTGGCTTCAGAAACAGCATGGTTCTCCCAAACCATCGTATTATGCTTCTGGTTCTCTTCATTCGGGTATGGACGATGTCGACCTGAGTCTTTTAGACATTTTGCCGCAGACAACCGATTGTTCGCTTCGGGAAAGACGAGAGAGTCTGGAAAACATCGATGGAAACCTCAATAAATACGAAGATCGATGGAAGCCTATTCTTAGCAAAATTGAAAAGCACAAGGATCAGGTATTTGGGCTTGCTTATGACAAGGAGAAAATACCTGCCCATTGGGGCAATGGGAATCATGCAGACGTCACCTTGCTCATGCTTGGTGGAGGTTGCCAATCATCGATAATGCAAAAGGTTCATCATCTGTCTTTATGGGGCAATTTCATCGGGGCTCCACATCCTGAAATCCTTGGGCTTAATTTCACCGATACGGTAATTCTTCCGGACGGAACCGAAGCTATTCTGTCTGAGATTCCACTGTTGCTAAATCAGGCCGACCTTCTGGTGGTTGCCGAAGGCTTAGCTCAAAGAATCATTGACATCCCCCCCTATGATTTCACGACGGAACCGATCCTCCCACGTCCCCACATACCCAAGGAATGCTATTTAACTGGACATTGGTGGTAAGTGGATGCTTAAAATAGCAATGCCGGATTAAGTATGTGTTGCTTGACCTTTGTTACACTACTATGCTGATTCAGTATGTTTACATTTAGGATAACCGGTGCAGCCCCAGAACCAACCGTATTTGCCTTTTCGCTTTCTCATCTGTTTCCCACAAACAACACATTTCTTCTCACTCTTTGGTCCATCATTTCCAGTTGTTCCCCTTCGCCCCGGCCTCGATCTCCTTGGGTCAGATTTGGTGCCACACGCACTACACTCAAAGTAGACTCCATACCTGCCATTTTTCCAAATCATCGGTTTAGAACAGTTCGGACAGTTAGGATTCTCCTTGTCAGCAAAGTTTACGTCAGATTTTTCCTCTTTTTTCTTGCCATAGGCCCCAACAACAAACTGTACCATCTGTTCGCAAATGCTTGGGCTGACGATTCTGAACATGCTTTCACTTGTATCCCTATGAGAGAATATATTTAGAGAACCGTACCAGAGTATCTTTTTGTCAACTATTGCGAATTTTTCATGCATTCTGGTACGGAAATCAACTGCAACTCCAGTATCGGTCATATCGTGCACGATGTCTTCCAGCCCCTCTTCAAGAATTCCACCTTGATCTCCCGGAGGACGTGTTACCAAGCGTACCTGAATACCTTGAGAAATCTTATGGCTTATGACGGTCATCAAACGACCAGTACCGTTTTGTGTGAGAAAAGGTGAAAAAATCACCACTGAATTCTCAGCCATCAACAAGTCTTCTTTAAAAGCAGCAAAGAAAGTTCCTTCGTTAAAAATACCTGACTTGGAGTCATCAAAGTCAAAAGTCGCAGATTCAAGGTTTCGCAACCCATTGATCCAATCACCAGGCCCCAGAGGTAACACTGTGGCAATGTTGATCTCAACGCCCCTCTCCAAGAATAAATTTGCCACCCTTCGGATAACAGACTCAGAACTGATTTTCTGTCGAAGATAGTCAAAGTTAGCTACCAGTATGATATGACTTTTTGCCCTACTTAAGGCCACATTGAGAAGTCTTGCACCATCCTCTTTGCGGTCAATTGCTCTGACGAATTTGCTTGGGCGAGTCCCTAAAGAGTCGGTAATGTCAATAATGATAACATCCTTTTCGTTGCCTTGAAATCTATGAACAGTTGAAACGGCAATGTGATCGCGATCATCAATATGGTCATTAACAAGTTTTTCTACCAAACGGGCCTGTGCGGAATAGGGTGAAATTATGCCAACTCTTCTGTTGTCAGTAAGATATTCTCCTTTGTATAAAGAGTACACGAAGTTCCTTATGACCAGGGCATGGAATAGGTTGTACCTTGAATATGTTCCGACCCTCATTGATGTCCATGGATGATAAGACTTCGTATCTAAATAGAGGAGATCGGACTTCTCATAAGGAAATGAGCCTGTCTCGGAACCGCGCTCAAATAATACTGTTTCAAGTGGGTGGTCATCATAAAACATTTCGTTTATTACATCACAGATTCTTTCTGTCATGCGGTATTGCTTCTTTAAAGCTACCAGCGGATCTGGATAATTTCCTTTCTCAACAGATCTAACAATACCCGCCTTGTAAAACACATCCTGTTTGAGCCATTCTTCTGCCAGCCCATCATCCGACATTATGATTGGGGGGAGTTGTCTGAAGTCACCTGCTACTACTACGTGCTTGTTAGCACGTCCAGCTCCATAATAACTCATCGGGAGTGCCAGCATGGAAGCTTCATCAATCACAACAACATCAAACTTCCGCTCTATTTGTGCTTTCAAGTAGGTACGGTAGATAGTGGTTGCAAGAATTTTGCAATTGTTGACTACCTGTGAACGCAACTCATCTAATTGCTTCTGAATTTCACTTAGACTCTTGTCTATACCTGAAACTTCATTCTCCAACTCTTCTAAACTCTTCTTGCACTCTGAGCACGGAGGATAATTCGCAACGATGCTCTTGAGATTCCTGACTTGTTCTCGATAGTATGGAATCTTTGTCTGAAATGACAAAATTTCTTTTTCCAACTCTGCTAATACACTCTGATTGGCAGAGCACTTCGCTTCAGCACCTACAAGCTTTGTTCTAATCTTATCACTATTGACACCTGAAAAGAACTTTCGGATACTACCCATCTTGAGAGAACTCTGTAAATCCTCCTTAAGAGATTTTATCTCAGTGTCCAAAGACTCAAGGGTAAAGTTTGTGCTTCGTTTTTTTGTTTGCGAATGCTCCAGACTTTTTGAGAGATTGTCGAGGTGACTTTGTGAATCATTGAGTTTATGCCAGTCATTCACGGTTTCTCTGTATAAAGCAGATTGATTTTGAACAGCATTCTTTTTTGATTCGAGTTCAGACTTTTGCTGAGTAAGACGCTCACCCAAGCGACTAACAACCTTCTCTATTTCAACTCTGTCTCCGTAATCTCTATCAAGCTCGTACTTCACAATAGGGCCATGTCTCAGCACTAAACCTTTTTGAAAGCCTTCGTCCGATTTCAGTCGCTCGGCAATTTTTTCCAATGCTGTGTCGACTGCGATATTCGTGTTGGACACAAGTAGTACTGATAGGCCAGCATAGTAGTAAGCCTCTACTATTCTTGCCAAAACAGTCGTTTTGCCAGTTCCAGGAGGCCCCCAAATATACGTTATATCACTTCCGATCGCCTTTGTGACAGCACACTTCTGTTCTTCATTCAAAGGCTCGCCACCAAGAAAGACGCGCTCATCAACTATCCCATGGGATGTGTTACAGTGACGTTCACCGATGACCTGATTGGCAGTCTCAGAGTTGAAGTCACCAATATCCTCACTAACTTCCTTCAATTTATCCCTAAGTCTCTCAGTAAGAAAGGAATCATCGGACACTATTCTGGCAAAAGGTATTCGGGGACCAAAATCTTGTTCCACCGAGATTACTAAAATTCCTTCTCCAAAAGACACAACCGTGCCATCAACTTCGTCCTTACCTACAACGATCTTGATAGGTGAGTCATCACGCAGGTACGTTTCCGTGCTCACTGGAAAGACATAGAGATATCCGTTATCACACTTTCCTTTGAACTTACCTCCGGTTACTTCAAGAGTACTTGATCCGCCCCTTTTCTTTATTGCCTTAATTTCAAGTTCCAAGGCAGCAACCATTTGTGTGATAACTCCATTTGACATATTCAGCCCTAAAGGAAAATATTTCGTAGATGCACAAAACAAAAGAACCACCGCATGTTTGTCAGAGGCTTAGGTTTGGTATTCCACACAAACTGCCTTTGTTGTAAACATCATTATATAAACTTGGGGGCCGTCAAATCAACAGAAATTCCCGAAAATGAGAATATCTTTTGAATTGGGCCTAAAATCCCATAGAACTGTTCGCAATGCTTGTTAAAATATTAAGCTGATAAGGGGGTGGATGTAATAGTGGCAGAGTCGAATATTTCACCGGTTATCGACTCGGTGTCGGCAACGCCTGCTATTATTGGGGACGATCAGACAAGTAATCTAGAGGTTCTCGCTTCAGATGCCGACGATGGTCCTTTGCCTCTGAGTTATAACTGGATGGTGCCGGCCGGAAGCGTCAGTGACCCGACGAGTGCGACTCCTGTGGGCAACCCATATATGACCTCTTCTGCGTTTCCTCTCGCGCCCGGAAGAGAGGTAGATATGCACCAATACTTGTTTAAGTGAGGCTTAAGTTCGTTTTTTTTAGCGTATTGTGTACCGTGGACTTACTACACGAATCAACAATACCTAACGAGACCATCTCCTCGGCCAGAACTCTAACCGTCCAGCGATTCCGACCATGGGGAGCAGGAGAACATGCTGTTGCAATCAAATGCGCCTCAGCAACGCTTGCCGATGAGGCAAATAAACTGGGAATCCCGTTTGTTGGACATCTGCCCTACGGTGTGAGCTTGGCTGAAGCCTCAGACGCCGGGCAACAGAGTATTGGAAACTGTGCCTTCGTTTTGCTGGCATGCTCAAGTGAAGGAGAAGAAGAACTTAGAAAGAAAGCCAAGAAAATGAATGATACACCCATGGGGGAGTTGGAGAGGGTGCGTGCCCGCTATAAGCTAATAGCGGACATCACCCACAACGAGAAAAAGGCGGCAGAACTCTTCACTCGTTTCGTAAGGAACAGCACCTGGGTGTGCCCAACGCTCATATACCGCTACGAGAAGTTGTTTAGCAAAGCGAATGAGCCGCGACTCAAATACATGCCGCTATCTACCAGGGATCGGTGGAAGAACGATGTTAGAGTTGCTACGGCAACTGAAGAAATACGGGCTAACCACATGAAATTCTTTGAGAAGAATCTTGCAATTGTCGGTGCGATGAATGATGCGGGTGTGGGGCTATTAGCGGGGACGGGTACGTACATGCCCGGATTAGACCTGCAGGATGAGCTGCTGCTGTTCGTTCAAGCTGGACTGTCACCCATGGAAGCCCTGCAAACTGCAACGTACAATGCGGCCAAGTGCTTGGATCTGCTGGATTCGATGGGCACCATTGAGCGTGGCAAAGTTGCCGATCTGGTCTTGCTGGATTCTAACCCACTGCAAGACATTAGCAATACCCGAAGAATCGTTGCTGTCGTGCTTGGCGGCAAGATTTTTGACAAGACAGCGCTACAGAAAATGCTCGCACAGGTTGAGGCACTGGAGCATCTCCACGAAGCTGCGGCTAACGGTGAGATTGAGCGGGTCAAATTGCTTATTTCAGAAGGTGTCGATGTCAATGTCAAATGCAATGATGGTCAGACTCCACTGCACTATGCAGCCCTACGTGGCCATAAGGAGATCATCGAGGTTCTTCTGGCACACGGTGCTGATGTCAATGCCAAAAACAGTTGGGGGGGCGAGACACCTCTTCACAGTGCAGCCGGAGAAGGTCAAAAGGACATAGTTGAATATCTGATTGCCAAAGGTGCGAATGTCAAAGCAAGAGATAAGTACAGTCGAACTCCATTGAACTATGCCCAAAAAGAAGGCCACACGGAAATCGTCGAACTGCTCCGCAAGCATGGAGCCAAAGAATAATCGGAATATCACAGAAATTCTTAGACAGGTACTATCAGCATATAAGCCAAGTTCACAGGTACAAAGGAACCCCGACATGGCCCCATTTTCGTGAGCTATACAATACCTGAATTCATTGAAAAGTCTCCTCTTTCAGAAGCTGGAAAACACCCTGATTTTCAGGTGACACCATGACTCCGTTTTGTCACCACAAATGTTGATTTTGCCTATATCGAGTCCGAATAAATGCCAATTTTTTGCGAAAATACAGACTTTTTTGAAAATTTTCTATGTGTAATCGGATTAAGTATACGGTGAGAAATTAATGTATGAATCAGCCTGCTTTATGCGCTACCGGAGTAGAAAAATCTTAAGAAAAATTCACTTTCTTTAGACCCAAATGGACACTCAAATTGTTATATTAACGACAAACGTTTGTTGTAAAACTGATTAGGCGGGCCAAATGGAAGACAAGCTGCTTGTTTTAAGGTGTAAACGCGGAAGTAAAGATGCCCTGGGGCGTATCTATGAAAAGTACAAAAACGACCTGCTGATTTTGGCGATTGCCCTTTTGAACAATGCCAGCGCCACTGAAGATGTTGTGCACGATGTTTTTGTTACCTTTGTTCAATCTTTAGAAAGGTTTCAACTAACCGGCAGTCTCAAAGGCTATCTGCTGACCTGTACCGCCAATCTTGCACGAAACGCAAACAAGGCAAAGCAGCATCGGAGCATTGAAGCAAACCCGGCGGGCCCTGCCTGTTCATGTGCAAACGGGCCGGCCCAGTCGATTATATGTAACGAAGAGCTGCAGCGGCTAAGCGACGCGATGGCCCAGCTTCCATACGACCAGCGAGAGACAATAATGCTGCACTTTCAGGCCGAGATGACTTTTAAGAATATCGCCACCTCGCTTGGCATCCCGGTCAACACCGCCAAGAGCCGATATCGGTATGGAATCGATAAACTGCGGTTAATTCTGAATGAGGTTAAAAAATGAAACCAGTGGACAGAATAAAAAAACTGATTAACAAATCAGACGTTACGACCAGTTCCGACGCGGACAAAAGAATACTTGGTGACGCTCTGGAACATCTGGATAAATTAAAACATAACAAATCGGCTGCCAACCAGCCGAATATTTGGAGAACTATTATGAAAAACAGAATACCAAAATTAGCCGCCGCTGCGGCGATTGCAATAATCTTCCTCGGCGGAATAACTTTCTGGCCCAGCAGCGACTCGAAAAACGGAAAATGGTGGCTAGGTCCACAGGCCGCCTGGGGGCAGGAAATCCTGGCAAAACTCGATACAATCAAAGGTGTAACCTGTCGTGAACAAACAATATGGATTGAACCGGATGGGTCAAGGCATACTTCCAGCACCTGGGACATACTTTACGTTTCAAGCGATAGTTACCGTAGAGATATTTATGATGGTGATTTACTACGGGAGATACAGTGGTACGTGCCTGATGGAGATGGCACACTACAGCACAGTATACGTTATGACCTGAAATCCTATTTCACTCACTCAGGCGAGGGGAGCTTCGGTGACTACGAGACTATCGAAAGGATGCGTTTCTTTGTCAGGCTGTTGGATGAAGCAGATAAGCTGCTGGGTGAGAAGGTCATTGAAAACCGTAATTGCGTAGGGTTTGAAATAAGTGCCGGCAAGTACGGCGATAATCCTCAGGAGTGGCTTGACAGAATCTGGTTTGACGTCGATACAAAGCTTCCGGTATTGATAGAGAAAGAGAGAGGATGTCCCCGGGACAAAACACAAACGGATTTCAGTCCATCTATTACGGTGCAGGACCAATTTGATTACAATCCGGAACTTCCTGCTGACACGTTCACTCCCAAGACCCCTGAAGGATTCATTAATGCACATCCTGATGAGATTCAGGCGGCCAGAGAGAAAGAGCAGAAGGAGTAGGTCGCTGGAGTATTTTCAAGGGCCAAGTAACGCAAACAGCTAATCAAAGTAATTTCTCACAAAAGCAGAATGAAAGGAGACCAAAATGATTAATAAAAAGAACCTTTTGGCGAGTCTTGTGGAAGATTCCCGCAGCCCGTTTATTAGTCTCGGCTGGCTGGAAAAGAAAACTCAAAGGCATAGCCCTCCGCGTACCATCAGATGCCTTGTAGTAGTCGTGCTTTTGTTTGCCTTCACCGTCCCCATGGCAGAGGCCGGGAAACAATCCGGTGACAGTGTTCAGGCCGTTCAGGATCCCGACCGAGACGGTTTAGAGAACCGATTGGAGGCAGACCTCGGTACGAATCCCAGGTCATCAGATACTGATGGTGATGGTCTCTCCGACTACAATGAATACTGCAAGTATCGAACCGATCCAATAAGGAAAGATAGTGACGGCGATGGCAAGCCAGATGGCGATTGGGATGAGCGGAGAGAATATACTTATACTATACGGGCGATTTGTGAAATCAGGTCTCCATCGAGCATGGAAATGATTAATGACTTGTATCAGGATGCACGTCCATTTAAAAAAGAGGCAATGTTAAAAGATGCAAGAGTTGTGGAAGTACTGATATTTCCTTTTGCAAAAGCCCATGTATATCTTCAGCCATATCCGAAAGAAAACCTTGATAAAAAGCTCAAAGAATATATCAAGCCGACGGTCTCGATGAATTATTCTCCTGAAATGAAAGAACAAGTCGATAATATAGTTAAAGACGCTTCTACAGACATTGAAGCAATTGAGAAAATGTTACAGTGGATAAACCACGAAACTGAGTTGGTAAGGGAACTGCCACACTGGGAGTACTTCCACATAATTGATGGCAAAATTATCTGGCATAAATCAGTTGGTGGCTCTCAACCAGATCAGCAGTTTCTTGAGACGAATTTCTTTGGCGATTCCATGTTCAAAAAGAAGGTGCATGGAACATGCAGCTCGACGGCGATTTTAAGAGGAACGATGTTCCGTGCCGCAGGGCTTCCCACGAGGCTTATCCAAACCTTGCCGTTGATGACTCGTTACTCGGAGGATCCTGAACCTTTGGCAGACCGGCTGCGTATGCGGGAAATGGCTAAAGGCTATTCTTGGGGTCCCGGCAATGGTGGTGCCAATCATACGTATAATGAGGTTTTTCTGAATAATCACTGGGTACGTGTTGATAATTCGATTGGCACTGGCCCTTTTGTTGGTGATAAGTTGTTTGTTAAGGCATGGTCTTCGGCAGATTGGAATAATTTAAAAGAAGAATGGAATAGCAAGAGGTGTTTTAGAGCTTTAGATGTATCAGATGCTCATCCAAAGTATGAATCCACATTAGCGAAAGCCGATATTGCCATAGAGAGTAGGTATTTGACCGTTAAAAAACAACCCGATGGTCGATTCAGGGCAGGTGTAAGTATTCATAACTATGGCAATACTGTCACTCCTCAGTTTAAGGTTATTTTCTATGCAGGTGATCCAAGGAAAAAAGGTAGGAAGGTTTATCCTGGGCACCATAACGCAGGACCAATTATGCCGAGGGGCACATGGAATGAGGGAACACTTCCGTTTACTTTAAATGAGGGCGAGACCGAGATCTTCGTGATAGTTGACCCAGACAATATGGTTGACGAATTGGATGAGACAAACAACAAGGCTTCTGTAGTGATTCCGGGGAGACAACAGAAGAAATCGGTTAAAACTAACACATTAAGTAAACAAATTGCTCAAGCAGAAGCTAAAATGACCGCAAAAGAGAGAGAAAAGGCAGCAAGAAAAGTTTCAGGAGTTGATATCACGCCGGCGGATTTTGATATTCGCTTAGACAAGAAACGAGGGATTTGTAATCTTGTTGTTTCAATACAGAATGAAAGTGGTCTTTCTATTCCAAAGTTTAAACTGAAATTTTATCGGGGAGATCTAAGCGATAATCTGAATGAGGTGGGGAATGTACACAGCGGATGGCATGAAGCGGGGCCTATTGAGTCCGGTAAGAGATGGAACGAAGGTACGCGGGATTTTCATTTGCCAGATGGCCAATACGACTTCAACGTCTTTCTGGATTTTGACAATAGTATTTCCGAGATTGATGAAAACAACAACCGGGCTTTATTGCAAGTCAGAATCGAAAAAGGCCGGATTGCCGGCAAATCGGTGACAAGGCCACAGCCACCAGCTGGCACAATAAGGTAATGGAGTGGATAGGAAAGAGAGGTCCTGATTGGGTTCATCTACGTAATTGGACTATCTATGATATTTACATAGAAGCTTCGGAGTTGATGGGCGTCAACCCCAAAGAGTTTTAACGTGAGGTGCCTCGTATGGGGTACAAACTTAAGTTTTAGTATAGTGAAAGTCACTTTGAATTGGCTTCATTTTTATATACTGGATAATAACAGAATTCTCCTAAAAGTCACCTCTTTCAAATGCTGGAAAACACCCTGATTTCCAAGTGACATTATGACACCAAAATGTCACCACAAATATCAAATTTGATTATTGATGGAAGTGCTAAACCTCAAATATTAGCCAAAAAGCGAATATTTTTTCGTAATTTTTTATTCTTTTCGGATTAAGTATCCGGAGGAAAAATAAATGCATCAATCATAAACTCTTTTGGGGATATACTCATAGCTGTTTAACAAAGCAAATGTGATGACCTTACGTCTGTAATAAGTGGGACCGAAGAAAAACAAATCTCACTATTTTTCCATGATTAGGACTTTTCTCTGCTTTTTTAGGGAGGTATAAACCAGCTTTTTTCGCCTTGTAAAGGAAAATCCGGTAAAAAAAACATTTTCCTTAAACTGAAATCGATGGTTCAATCGTGTTACTAATGAGAAATGATCATTTCATGACCTGATTATTGAGAGACAGATGATAGAGGATAAGCTTCTTATATGGAAGTTTAAGTGTGGTTCTCAAGAGGCTCTGAGTCGAATCTATGAGAAATACAATGCTTATTTAATCTCATTAGCAACAGCTCTTTTAAATGATGTTCATTGTGCCGAAGATGTAGTCCATGACTTCTTTGTATCGTTTGCTCAGTCAGCTGGCAAACTCAAAGTGGATGGCAGTCTTAAAAGTTACTTGGCAACATGTGTTGTGAACCTAGCTCGAGATAGAATCCGAACACGGCAACGAAATCCTAGACGAGATAATCCAGTCGATTCGACAACAATCGAACCAGAGTTATTGGCAGTACAGGATGAAGAACTGCAACAGCTAAACCGAGCAATGTCACAACTTCCATATGAGCAGCGAGAAGTAATAGTTCTTCATCTTCAGAGCAGAATGAGATTCACACAGATAGCTATATTGAGAAGTGTTTCGGTGAACACAATCAGGAGTCAGTACCGTTATGGGTTGAATAAGCTAAGGGCACTATTGAGTAGCGAGGTGACAAAATGAAGTCGCTGGCAGAAGTTGAAAAATTAGTAAAAAGATTTCGTATTAAACCTACGGTAAAAATGAGCGAAAAAACTCTTGCTGATGCTCTAAAGGCGCAAGATGAAATCAAGAAAACAGAATCGACAGCAATTCAACCGAATATTTGGAGAATAATAAAGAGACGCAGAATAACAAAACTTACTGCTGCGGCTGTGATAATCCTGGCGGCTAGCTTTCTTAGTACTCACTGGTTCCCGGGCGAGCAGGAACAGCCCAAGATTGCGGAAATTACAAAGTCACCGGTTGAAATGATGACAGCGATATCGCTTGAACATGCATTTCGGCGAGGAGGCATAGAAGCTGTAGAGAATCAATGTGAGCAAACTTTGAAATTGTTAGGATCACGGACAGCCAGTTTGTCATCACAAGAATTACTTAACGAATTTAATGGTTCATAAATAGAAAGGACAAAATCATGAAAACAGCGATTACCAAAAAATTAACAAAGTTCACGGGCGTTATTCTGACACTACTGATACTAACCTCTCCGGTCTTTGCCTATCGCCCGGACCCTGATAATGCGGCTTTGCTTTATTACCAAGCTTACATTTCTTATGAAAAAGCCGACGATACTATGGAGGAAATGGTGGCCGATTTATCTAAGGGCAACATCGAACCGAATGAAAGAATCAAAAAATATATAGAAAGTTGCCGGACAGCAATTGACCTTGCGACGGCCGCCACTGAGATTCCAAATTGCAATTGGGGTTTGAAATATTCCGATGGAATATCATTACAGTTGTCCCATGTTGCTCAGACGAGAAAGCTGGTCTTCCTTATTGCTGCAGAGGCCAGGATTATCGCGGCCGAAGGTGATTACCGGGGAGCTATTAACCGCTGTTTAACAGTTCATACAATGGGCAAGCATGTTGGCGATGATACACCCATTTCTTTTTTGGTATCGACGTCAATCGATAAGATGGTTGCAAGCCACATTCAGGATATCCTTGCCGATATGCCAGAGGACCTTGAAACTTTAACATGGCTCAAGGCGAAATTAGCAGAGGTACCATTCAAAACACCGTCATTGAGAGTCGCAATGCGCTCAGAGAAAGAATTTTTCTCTTCAGAAATGCAAGTTGATAAACGTGATAAGCTACTGGCTCTGTGTTCAGGCTCTGGAGACGGTGGGGATCTCGAGAAAATGGCTATTAAGCGACTTACTGAAGGTGATGAAGCTTTTTTCGCCAAAAACAGGGATTATTATATAAAGCATATGAACTATTTCGATGAGATACTGGAAAGCTCGAAACCTTATAACGATGTTTATAGTCGGCTGAAGCAATGGAGTGAAAAGCCGGATAAAGAGATTACCGAAAACTCTGCTGCAACACTAACTACTTTTTTATTGCCGGCGTTCGGTAATATTTACAGTATTGATATAAGAACGAAAACAATTTGCAACGCCGTCAGGACAGCAGTTGAGATTTATATCATTAAAGCAAAAACAGGTAAGCTGCCTGATACTTTACCTATCGGCCTGCCGGGAGATTTATTCAGCGGCAAGGATTTTAAGTATGAGAAAACCGCCAACGGTTTTACCCTGCGCTGCCAAGGCAAAGATTTGCTGAAAAACGAAACACATCAGTATGAATTCAAGGTCAAAAAATGATTTGAATATGTCATTCGCGAAAAAAGGCCGAGCAGTTTGCCCGGCCTTTTTATGCTGGGTTTGGCCATACGTATTACAGACCTGAGGTCACCAGAGAAACAAATTCCACAAAGTTGATTTGGCTTTGATTTCAGGAGCTAAAAAACACCCTGATTTCCAGGTGACATTATGTCTCCAAAATGACACCACAAATGTTGATTTTACCTATATCGAGTCCGAATAAATGTCAATTTTTTGTGAAAATACAAAGATTTTTTCATTTATATCGGATTCCAATAGAGCATTTGTGACGGCTACGCGTCACAAAAACTCGTAATTGATTAAGTAGACGGAGGAAATGAAAGGTATCAATCATATAATTCTTTTGGGGATATCCATAGCTGTTACACAGAAGTTACTGGAGCAATCTCGGGTCGGGGTGGGCGTGGTTATTCCTTCGCCCCGTGCTTGTGGAGGAGTTCAACGATTTGGGTGTGGCCTTCATCTTGGGCATACGACAATGGAGTCCGACCGTCCCCGTCTTTAGCATTGACATCAGCTCCTTTGGCAATCAGCAGTTCGACGATTTCGGGGTGCCAGTCAATAGCGTACGATAGAGCAGGCTTGCCATTATTGTCCTTTGCGTTAATGTCCGCCCCTTTGGATAGCAGGAGTTCGACTACCTTTGGATTGTTCCGAGCCGCATACCAGGCTGCGATGTGAAGTGGCGTGTGGCCTTTGTCATCCCTGATATTGGCATCTGCGCCTTTAGCCAAGAGCAAATCCACTATGTCAAAACGCCCGGCATCAAGCGCACTATGAAGAGGCGACCAGCCACTTGCGTTTATATTAGCCCCTTTAGCAATAAGAAACTCAACCATGTCCTTGCTGCAGTAGGCCGCTTCCTGTAAGGGTGTCCATTCTCCGGCGTTGACGTCCGCACCATTAGCAATCAAAAGCTTAGCTACTGCTATCTGTCCTGCCTTAGCGGCATAATGCAGCGCTGTTTGGCCCTTCCGGTCGTTAGCGTCCACATTCGCACCGCCGTCAATGAACTTCTGCACTATCTGCAAATCTCCAATATATGCGGCGGTATGCAGTGAAACATCGCCACTCTTGGAGGCGAGCAGCTTAGCTATCTCTTTTCGGCCTTGGTTAATCGCCAGATCAATAGGTGTCCGGCCCTGCGTGTCCTTTGCATTGACATCAGCACCTTTAGCGATGAGTAGTTCCGCTACTTCCTTGTGTCCGTAACGAACGGCGCAGTGCAGAGGTGTACACCCATGCACCTTCGTATTGACATCAATACCTTCCTGGATAAAAGCCTTTACTTTTGCCAAGTCTCCAGCATCCGCAGCCTGATGTATAGTAGATTTAAAATCATAAAGTCTTATGGCATTCGTACGAAGCACCATCTTGGCCAGTTCAAAGGCACGGTCACGCGAAATCTGCCCATCGTTCATCATCTCTGTTAGAGCTATAGCGAGGGCATTACGCGCTGAATTTGTAGAAAGCCAAGCTAATTCTTCCCAATTTATTAATGGTGATGTTGGATAAGCATCAGTTCCGAATAACACTTTCTCGGGATACCACTCCAACCACGCGCGAATCGTCTCAGTTAATGCATGCGTGGAACAACGAAAGGTCTGCGCAGAGAAATCAGCATAGACATTCGGCTTGATTAACATAGCACCTGCTTCTTTATCAAACGGCCACCCGCCATGAATCATTACAAATTTAGTATTTCGTTGGTCAGGATCATTGAAGACAGACTCCAATAGCATCGGATTCGAACCACTTATGTTGAAATATGTGTCAGCGACACCTGTATGGATATGCACTTTTAGGTCTAATCGCCCAGCTTCTTGAGCTATATAGCGGAAAAGATAATCTTCCAGTTTGCGTCGGTCGCTAATTGAAACTTCCTTTCCTCCAAGCAGCTGCTCATAGACCAAGGCCGCTTCCACACTGGATACTTTTTCGAAATTCAGTGGACGCTGAAAAGCAGTTGCAAACTTAATGGCTATCGCACCTTCTTGCTTAAATGATTCCATCCCCGGAGTCACAACAGTTTTGGTATATTCCTCTAACGTCGCTGCAGGTTTTATATCGATTGTAGGATAACGAAGGCCTGGGAAAAGATGCATATAATCATCTGCAAATGGGACCCAATAAAAGCGAGGTGGCGTTTGTCCCAAACCGAGTTTTGGCCAATTAACTAATGCAGTTTCTATTCCTAATTTATCTAAAACCCAGGTTGGATAATTCTCACCTTGTTCACGTTTAATACGTTGCTTCTCCTTAAAAACAAGGCTTAGATGTTCTTTTTCCATGTCGTTATATCTATATCCGTATAGATCACGCCAGGCACCTATCCAATGAAGATTATCAAAACGAAAATTCACAGGAAGGTCATAACGTGGCTGCCCAAGTAAATCGGCAGGCTCTTCTTCGGTACCTTGGTTAGCAATAGCCGGTAACATGAACATGTGGGAATGATTATCTATGGCTTTAATTTTTGCGATTTGTTCAACCAAAACAGGATCTGGAACTGTTTGGGCACAAGATTCTAAAAATATGATAATAAAAATTAAGAATGACAATAGACAGCATATTCGATATTTTTTTTTCATGAGTTACTCCATTGATATTATACGGGATTTCCCATTAGCACTAATCAACTACGTCATTCTAACTGCTATTTCATCTACGCGGCCTTTTGTCCCAGCTCTTTTTTCCAAGGCTATAAAGACAGAGCATGTTTCCATAGCTGTAATTCTACACATCTTGTGGGTCATTAGTCAATGTCCGTTTAAGTATACGACGCTTTGATTTTAGTCAGAACGCAGACTTTGCGTGAATGGCTTCGATGTCCAGTTTTGGTAAGAGCGAAAGGCCACCAAGTTGCATAATCTCCACGAATATTGTACAAGTCGATATAGGTTTTGGCAAGGGCGATATTTCTTGATGAGGAGACAAAAACTCTTTGATAACAACCGTGTTACTTCTTAGAATGCAGCAAAGTCAACAGAAAGTGACAGGCGGTACGCTTAGAATGAAAGGAATCATACAATGGCAAAAAAGAAACTTGTCAAAGGCTTATGGTCAAAGAGTGAAGTTAGTTTGCTCAGAAAACTTTTCCCGAATAATCCGACTGCCAAAGTAGCTGCCCAGTTGGGACGGCCAACTGATACAGTGAAAAAGAAAGCCTCCAGGATGAAGCTTAAGAAATCAAAGAAGTACCTCAAATCGCTTGGCCGAGCCTAGCCATCAAAGATCTGCGAACAGACTGACCCGTAGGAATCTCGGAAGGCATCACGCTCCCATTGCGCGCGTTACCCAGAAAAACCGCAACACCCAGCCCTTAACTCGCCAACGGTCGTTTCATATACAGCTTCAGCAGGGCCGCGCTTTGATTGCACAAGGACGACCCTTTTCGCCTTCTCCAATCTCGTACTCAACTTTCTGGCCTTCACGAAGGGCTGCTGTGCCCTCTGACTGGATTTCTGAGTGATGGACAAATAAATCGTCGCCACCATCGTCGGGAACGATAAAGCCGTATCCCTTACTCTCACTGAACCATTTTACTGTGCCTTTGTTCACGTGCTATTCTCCTTAGGCCTTTGGGTCAAGCCGATCAAAATCCTCTTTTATATCGAGGGATTCAGAAAGCTACATAACGTCTGCTTGACTGCTTGTAGGCCAGCCGTTCTTGATAATAACCGACTCCTCCTACACAGTGGAGGACCGGTGGACGGACTCGACTTCTTTTTTCAATATGGACAATTAATGCCTATAGGTCTTGCGGCTTGACTGTACTGCGGCGGTTAGCGGGCGATAAGAAACTGGTGCAACCGTTGGCCATGGTGGCATTTCCCGACAAGGACGTTTTTTGCAGCATTTACGATGTACCGTATCGGTATTGCACGCACAAGTTGAAATGGCTTATACTGCGAATTTTTATGAAATTAGTGCCAAAGCGTTGGTTGACCTGAGACAACAGTTTATACCATGTGCCGTTGCAAATACAACAAAGTTAATGCCGTATCTGATAGTTTGTCGGATTCCCTACTCCATAAACCCTTGTGTTTCCAGTGTTTGTGTATTTTTGACTCAAAACTTGGTGTCATACTTGCTTTTTCGAGCCATAACTACCCCCTAACTCAGAATCGCAGCTTGAATGTTTTTAAGGCCATTTAAACGACAATCTCGTTTTGAAGGGTATCATAGTATTTATTTCTGCTCCGAAAGTCTTTGCTCTATAGCTGCCAGCCGCTTAGAGAATCATTTCGATAGTTTGAATAAATCACCTCGAAACAAGCATTACAAAGTGTCAAGTTTAACGGTATGTCAAATTCATGCTGTAATTCCTTTGTTTTGGGTTAAAATACACGGTGACATTTTGTTAATTATAAGGTACATTATACTTGACTATTAGAAAGTACCTGTTATAATAGGTTATATTGGTCATCCTCGTGATTTTCTTCGTTCTTTTCCTTTGCATCGAGTCGCTTTTTTATATCATCTACATCATTTCTTAGTCTCTCGTTCTCTTTTCTTATTTTGTCAACTGTTTCGCGTAGCTGGATGATTTCTTCGGGAACGAGCTGTTTCTTCTCGCGCAGCGCTTGGAGGGCATTCTTTGCTGTCCGCTGGACGTTATCACCAGGGTCGTCGCCGGAAAATGTCTCGACTACTGGAATAGCCCTGGGGTCACCAAGTGTCCCCAAAGCCCGAATCGCCCCGGCCTGGATTCTTTCCTTCGGATGGTTAACGTAGCCGGCCAAAAAGTTACGCACTTTTGTTTTGTCTTCCTCGTTGCGGCTTATGTACGCCAGCGTATCAAGGCCTTGGACGAAGTCCCAGGAAGTGAATTCCTGCTCGCGCTCACTTAAGGTTCTCTGAAGGAGCGAAATGAAGAAAGGCTCATCTAACATGCGAATTGCTTGTACCGCTCCGGCCGCTAATCTGTTGCGGTAAGATTTGGATTTAAGATAATCCATAAGTAAACATCGCGTATCTTTGTGATGGTATTGGCCAAGATTACGAATAGCCCTGTACAGGATTTCCGGGTTCTTCTCGCTATTGAGGATTCGCTTTGTCCGCCTGAAGCTTTCGGGCCGGTAGAAGCCGCCGATATCTCCGACAACCTGGAGCCTGACCCGGGCATCCGGCTGTTCGATTGACTCAACAAGTGCCTCGAACGCCTCATTCGTGTGAATCTCACGCAGGGCCGCCGAGGCCTCGCTGCGGACCCCGTAAAACGGGTCATTCTTGAGAACATCTTTTAGCTTTGAGATCGTTTTCTTGTCCTCCTTTTCCTTGAGTGCGTCGATTGCCCGTAAACGCCCAATCACGTCATCTTTATTTTCCAACTGTGTGTACAGCATCGCCGTAGGCTTCTCAAACTTAACTGTCGCCAGCAAACCGTAATCAGGATCAAATCGTACAATCTTTGGTTCTTTGGGCAGCGGAAAGTAAAAATCATGCTGTTTACTATCAACAACTATCTCACGATCAAGGTGCTCATCATCAATCACAAAACAAACCTTCGTACGAAAGTGGAAAAGCATTACATTCTCATTTACTTCATGTGTCTGTTCGACGGAGACCTTTGCGAGCTTGTTTTTTTCCGACCAGTTATAGCTGACCGTCAAATCGGGATGCCGGGCGTGATAAACCCACTGGTCAAAAAATCTGTCGTACGACCTGCCCGTTAATTCTTCAATTATCGAACTAAAGTCCTCTGTTACCACGCTGCTCAAAGCATGGCGTTCGAGATATGTTTTCACACACTTACGGAACAACTCTTCTCCTAATTCCGTGCGAAGCATGTGCAGCACCCAGCCGCCCTTGGGATAGGTACGGTAGTCAAACTGCTCATAGGCATCGGCGTACAATCTGTAGACAATTGGCTTATGGACGGGACGGTCGGATAAGACGCCGCGAGCTGACCTGTAAAGCCCATACAGCATTGAGTCTTTTCCATTTTTATAACTGTCATATAAGTCCTCATAGTACGTAGCAAAACCTTCGTTGAGCCAAGTATGGCTCCAGTCTTTGCATGTAACATAGTCGCCAAACCATTGGTGAACAAGCTCGTGTGCGACAAGGCCCTGGCTCGAACGGATATTCTCTGTCTCTCTGGTGAAAAGTGTACCATCACCAAGTATTGTCAGAGTTGTGTTTTCCATACCGCCTCCACCATCCTGGACGACCGCCTGGTAATATTTGTCCCAAGGGTAAGGTACGCCAATCTCATTCTCGTAAAACTCCATCATATCTGCTGTGCCTTCGAATGAGTTTTGCGCCTGCTCAATCTGGGATGTAGGTGTATAGAAAGCCAGAGGAATATCCTTGTAGTGTGCTTCGATCTTCTTGAGTTTTCCAGCTACAAGTGCTATCAAGTAGTTGGCATGGGGCTTATCTTGAAGCCATCGCACGACCTTTAGCCCACTCTCGGAATCCATTTCTTCGGAAACGAGCCTGCCATTCGACAGGACCGTCATATCCGCCGATACGCGGCAAATTATCTCCGAACTCGAGCGTTCATTTGGGTAGTCGTAATTGGGAAACAAGCGCGGGGCGTCGTGAGCGAAGCCTCGTGTATAAATATGGGTATCCTCTTCGCCGTAGCCCATCTCAGGTGTGCGGAAGTAAAGCCCGCGCTTCGGCTCGGCCTCATAGACGACCGTCACGGTTGTCTCGGCTCCAGGCCGAATGGACGGGTCGAACGTGATTGTGATGGCCTCATTCGTGACACTGTATCCGGCCATATCGGCACTGGAAGTGACAGAAGAAACGCTAAGGTCAATTGCGTCCAGCCGCAGCTCGATTAGGGGCTTGGCGATAGGCACGAACTTGATCGTCGTAGTGCCCGCAACTGTCCTTGCCTTGAAGTCGGGCGTAACATCAATCGTGATGTGAAGGATATCGACCTTCCGATCCGGTGCGTACTGGCGTTCCACGGTTTTAGCTTCACCTTGCTGAGCTGCACCGAAGGCTAAGCTGTTAAAGTTTGGCGCAGACAAATCGATAGCAGCAATAACAACCACATAAACCAACAGAGACAAATGAATTTTACGAATTGTGTTAATCATTTTACTCCTCCTTTTTCGAAAATGAGGCACAGCTTGGAATTTCGAAAATAACTATTTCCGAGCCTACTTCTCACTATATGCTTACAAAATTATACCAGAACCCGCTGGAATAGTCAAAAAATAATGCGAAAGACTTTTTTAATTCGAGATTTCCCATATAACACCTTAAAAAAATAAATCCCCAAAAGACCAACTTAGCTTTTTTGAGAGTTTAATATTCGAAAGTATGCTACCGCAGAACTTTAATTATCCTCAAAAGAATTACATGATTGAAACATTTCATTTCCTCCGTTTACTTAATCCGATTTAACATAGAAAATTTTCATGAAATATCGATATTTTCGCAAAAATTGACATTTATTCGGACTTGATATAGACAAAATCAATATTTGTGGTAACAAAATGGTATCATAATGTCACCATATAAATTGTGGTGTTTCTTGGCATCTGAAAGAAGTAAATTTTCATCAATTATTTCACTTTTCTACAGCTTCTGTTTGTGGTAGTTTTGCTCGCCACTCCTCGGCCTTTTCCGGCTTGCCCCAGGCTTCGTAGAGTCGATGAACTGATTCAGCGAGTCTATTGTGTAAGACGTTCCGACCCGAGCATCGCAGTCGCTGAGAGCTTAAGGGGCCTCTGGCGATGGCACGAGCCGCTTTAGCTCTTCAAACCAGTTGGTCACGACATGGAGTTCCCTTATCTGTGAGTCATCGTACTGAGGTTGCAGGACCAGGAAACGCTGGCCATCGGGCGCAACGTCGTAGGATAAACCAGAAACGTTGATGTACGGCCCTTCAAAGACAACTTGAGGTGTCCCCGCCGCGAACTCAGGTTTGGTTGAGATAGACACGACCATCCATTTGTTGACGCTGCGGTAGAACAGCTCATCCCCATTTGGCGACCAGATTGGCTCTTCTCCCAAATCATATGAAATCTGCCATACCCTGTCCATGGCGGGATATGGACGCACGTAAACCTGAGACCTGCCATCCCTATCTGACATGTAGGCAATCCACCGGCCATCTGGTGAGAACGTCGGGAAAACTTCTTTGAATTCCGTCCCGAGAATAAGATCAAGTTCACGTGGCCCTTCGAGCGGTAAGATCCAAATGTCCAGATCTCCACTATAAAGCGCCAGCCGCTTGCCGTCTGGCGACCATGAATATGGCGCTAACATATTTTGGCTCGAGTGAAGCAGCTCGGCTTCACCGCTGCCGTCCGCTGGCGCCCAGAGAAGCTCCCATTTCTCCTCTCCCTCCTTGCGACAACAGAACACCACCCGCTTGCTATCCGGCGTCCAGAGCGGATAATAGTTATTCCCTTCCGGGGTCAGCCTGGTTCCCATCCCCTTGGCGATATCATAGATATACACATTGGATCGAAGCTCTTCAACCACGATCGCCAGCCGTTTTCCCTCGGGCGAGAGCCTGAACGTTCCATAGGTTTGAACTGGCATGGCAAGTGGCTTGACATTGCCTTGACGATCAACCCAGACCGGGGTACTCTTGGCTGTGTCACCCCCGGGAACATAGGCAAGCAAGCCATCGTTCGAGAAAGCGAACTGTGCGGTGCCGCTCACCGAGTCTGATAGAACCTTCTCAATGACTGGGACAGGAGGACCAGTTACCTCAAGCGTGTCTAGATTAAAGGGGACCGCCTCGATTGCCCCTGCCCGAACATAGACGAGATGTCCTGTAGGCACGTAACGCGCGTATCGACCGTCTGGGATTAAAATCGATTTTTCCATGGTTCCCAGTGATAAAAGCATAGTACCGATCGGTGGGGAAATCAGCAGCGTTTTGCCACCTGGCAGAACCTGCGGAGACCAATAACCAGAAGCGCCTGCTTTAGCAGGTTCGGCTCTGGTCATCAGGAGCTCCATTGAACCACCCGCAGCAGACACTCTGCATAGGTTCCCACCTAATCCATCTGCAAAGTAGATCATCCCATCAGGGCCCCAGCTTCCAGCTTGAGGATTGCTGGCATCGCAGATAGTTACAGGCTCTCCGCCCAGAAGCGAAACTATCTTTAACTTGTCTTTAGCGAAGAAGCCCACCGATTGACCATCGGGGGAAAAGAACGGCGCGAAGGCATCTTCTGTGCCAGGAATAGGACTGACCTCAAACTGATTCATCAGACGCAGAAAAAGTTGGGTTCTATCGGCAAGGTCAGCGACATATACAAGGCGCGACCCATCGGGCGACAAGGCAAACGCAGGCCGGCGGATACCCAAAGGAGTCGACCGGAAAAACCCCAGCACTTGATTCTCGGGCAGCCTGATGACAGTTCGTCGAGTGGGCACGGCGGCTACCGTAGTGGGCGACGGGCCGGCAGGCTTGCCTAAGAATATGCTCGCAGCAATGAGGCCGATGACTATACCTGCCACGCTGCATATGATTGTTAACCTCCACGGTATAAGACGGACTTTACCTACCATCGGGGCGGTTATGGGCGGTTCAACAGCGGGTAAGCTCAGTGTCTCGTCGATTTCCAGGACAGCGTCACCAATATGTTGCAGTCGCCGGAGCGGCTCTTTCGCCAGGCAACGCTGCAAAAGCACGCGGATATTCGGCGGCGTCGTAGTGGGTAACCGGTCCCAATCTGGCTCGCGTTCAATAATACGTGCTATTGTGTCCGTCGTCGTCTCACCTTCGAAGGGGACTTTACCGGTGAGCATCTCGTACAGCACGCAGCCAAACGACCAGATGTCCGTGCGGCGGTCGGTAGGTTTACCGCGGGCCTGCTCGGGGCTCATATAAGCCGGAGTGCCAATCACCCGGCCCGCTTGAGTAACGGTTGGCTCGCCGGTGGTGCTTTTACTTACGGAGGTCTTGGCAAGACCGAAATCCAGCACCTTGACTCTTTCGTCCGGCGTGACCTTTATGTTGCTTGGCTTAAGGTCCCGATGGATCACACCATTTTCGTGGGCCGCTGAGACAGCCTCACAAACGACCGGACATAGAGAAGGTCAAACGCCATCAGTCTGACCGGCATTCGCTTGCTGAGTGCGCATATTTCTCTTCATTCCGCGGTCAGGCAGAGGTTGCTGGAGAAGCTCAAGGAATTGATCGAAAAAGGAAGTGCTCTCTGGGCGATGGAAAGGTTTCTCTGTTCGAAAGTGAATTTTTTGCTCTTTTGTGTGCGCGTTCTATTTCTACAACGCCATGAAGGTGTTCGTATCAGGCAAAAGCCAAAAAAACCAATACATCAAGGCGGCATCAGGTTGGGCTAGAGAAGGCAAATCCAGCGGTATCTACGAGCAGAACGCTGCCCTGCGTGAGGTGCTGGACTTCGTCGCCTCCGGCGCGCTGGCCGGCCGTTGTCGACTAACTTCTTATTGTTGAACAGCATTTATAGCAACTGGCCAAGAATGTAATCTATAGCACTCGCTTTGAGCCAAAGCATAGCCCTCATTTCTTGCAGGTGAAATTGGATGA
>Ga0307379_10001194_pt1 | contig 41475 bp, 46 predicted proteins | sample UN2MG_FD_202237 | JGI IMG/M metagenome (GOLD analysis project Ga0307379, IMG submission 202237) | Soil microbial communities from Risofladan, Vaasa, Finland - UN-2 | ecosystem: Environmental > Terrestrial > Soil > Coastal area > Acid sulfate soil | place: Finland: Risofladan, Vaasa | collected...
AATGTTAGCCCCCGATGGCGAACTCTTATGTAGAATTGGAACAGATAAAATTAATTGGTATTTGGAAAAAGGATTAGCTAAATTAGTCAATAATGACCCTCCTACAATCAAATTAAACTTTGAACCCAAAGGGAGAGGAAAATCTAAAGATGCTTTTTATCTTTCTGACAGAAAAAACGAGTGTTCTGTGTGTGGAGAAAATGGAGAAAACACACTGACGAAGCACCATGTTGTTCCCTATTGCTATAGAAAATATTTCCCGATATCTTTGAAAAGGCATGTGTATCACGATGTTGTTTTAATGTGCCAAGAATGTCATTGGAAATATGAAGAAAGTGCGAATGTAAAGAAAAAACAATTACATAAGAAGTATGGTGTCCCTATTCATAAGAAGGGGGAGGTTACTGACGATATATTATTGGTTGCCAAACAATCTGCCGATGCAATTTTGTCTGGAGACTATGAAGAAAAAGATATGGATTATTTGAAGGTATTCTTCAAAAGAAATATAATAACACAAGAAGACCTGGAAGTTGCTTCTCAATTGAATCCTATGGTAAAAAAACTTATTAAATTTTGCCCAGGAAACGAGATAATAAACAAAGTTGAAGATGTGGACCAATTCATTTTAGATTGGAGAACACATTTTATTGATATGATGAATCCCAAATTCCTACCAGAATATTGGGATATAAACAAAAATGATAGTATGTACGAAAAAAATAGGAGAAACGATGATGACTAGGGTAGTACATTGCAAAAAAGAGAAGTATGATGTCTACATAGGGCGTCCCAGTGAATGGGGAAATCCTTTTTCAATAGGAAAAGACGGAAATAGAGAAGAAGTCATTAAAAAATACCGAGAGTATATACTCAATAAACCTGAATTGATAGATAGATTACCAGAATTAAAAGATAAAATATTGGCATGTTGGTGTAAGCCCCAAGCGTGTCACGGTGATGTTCTGGTAGAGTTGATAGAAAATTTGTGATTTATGAATCAGAAAAAGTATAAAAAAATTGGATACATTGACTATAATGTATCACGAGGAAAGTAATATGGGGAGGCCCCATATTGGTTTGCTAAACCAAATGCACCCTAAAAGGGTGTGTAGTTCAAGTCTACTGCTTTCCGTAATGGATGGGTGCCAGAGTCCGGTTTATTGGTCTGGTTTCGAAAACCAGTGGGCCGTCAAAAAGTCACGTGGGTTCGAATCCCACCCCATCCGTTTTTAGGAGAATAAAATGATTTTAGTTGTAGGTAATGATATAGGAAATGTAATCAACGATGATGGCAAAACCGTAGCAAAGATATATGATGAAGTAGAAGTTATTGATGATGTCCATAAACATAAATTTATATTCACACAAACAAAAGATAATGGCGTTCAAATCAAAATGATTCCATACGATGGAGATTTAAAATAAATAAGGAAGGATATCACAATGGTCGGCAATGTGGCTTGATTGGAATTCAAGTGGTGTAAAATCCTTGTCGGTTCGATCCCGGCTCCTTCCGTTCAAGAGAGAGATTTTGACTTAGATGTCAAAGAAAGGAAATATCAACAATGAAAAAAGAAGTAGGTTATCGAGAAAAAAAGGAATATATGGCAGAGAGTGGACAACATATCGAAGAATGGAGACGAGTAGGTACAGTTGAGATAGAAGCAGAGGATGAAGATTGTGATATTGATGCAGATGTTATTTATTATGGTTCTGCAATGATTACCGTTACAAAACCACAAGTGGTGCCAAATGAACAAGGTGGACTAAGTGTGGTTGGGATAAAAGAACCAAAGGAAATAAAATTCACTATACCAGACGCCAAAAATATTGAAGAAGCTTTACAGTTATTCAACACATCTGCTGAAGAAATGCTTAAACAGATGCAACAGGCTCAGGAAGAGGCTCAACGCAAACAGTCACAGATAATTACGGCCCCTGGGTCTGCATTAGAAGACATTGACAGAATGCAAAAGATTATTACTTAGATTAGAAAAAACTAATCTTTTTTTATTATATGGGAGAATATATTATGTTTAGTTTCAATAATATATCTGAATTTTTAGATAAGTTATCAGAAATAGAATCAGGAGTGAGAACAGCATTAGCATCGAATGACCAATTGTATGATAGGATAAATAGATGTAAAGACCTATCTTCGTCAGTAAAATCAACTATGTTAAATAATATTGCTACGATTAGTAGGGATATTCTTATTTTATTGCGAAGAGTTGTTTTGTTAGCCAAACAGGCACAGCATTACGATTTACAAGATTCATTTCCTGATGAATTAAAAAACGGAATAGAAGAGTATTATAGAGAAGTCAAAAAGTATAATTTAGATTGGCAAAAGGTTTATACTGCTACACGCATTCAAACAGTATTACATTAACCTCCGCATTTACATTTTTTAATTTTACGTTTTACTTCAGGTCTAATTGGTGGTTTATCTTTTTTAGAATACTTTAGAGAAATGGCTTTGTTATATGCTTTATCATTACTATCAAAAAAGAGATAATTTCCTTTTATTCTTTTCGCCGCTTTTTTTAGAGCACGGGCATAATCAGGAGATCTTGCTGCTTTAGCCTCAAAAGTCGTTTTATGCATTTTTATTAACATTTTTATTAAGTTCTGGGAAAAAGTTGTCGATTCCTCTAAAGCAATGCTATAATGTAATACTCAAACAGAAGGAGAAAACCATGTTAGCTATTTTCACATCAATTATTGGACCAGTATTCGTGACAGCCGCAATCGTCATTTCAACTCTCGTTTTATATTGGTTTGTTAGGCGAGAACTCAAAGCTTCAAAGAAAGAAGGTTATGCCCCTGTTATGGGAACTGTCAGAACTCTAATTGTAGGGTGTGCCCTAATGGTTGCTATTACTCTCGGATGGAATATTGTTCAAGACCATTTTAATAGACCTGATGATTACGAAAATCCCAAACAAAAGGATTATATTCGCAAAGTAATGGCTACGACTTTTCCGACCGAAGCAGAAATTCGGGCAAAGGCAAAGAAAATAGACAACGAACTCAAGGCAAAACATGATAAGTCTTTGAGCGATTTTGATAAAAAGATGGCAGCAGAAGCAAAAAAGATTCAAGAGAGAAACAAGTAGGAAAGTTCTAACTAAACAGAAGGAGAAAACTAATGAAAAGAACTTTAATTGCTGTAATGTTGATGGTTGTAGGAATGATGGCATTTGGATGTCGAGAGCCTGTAGAGCAAGGAGAAGTTGGTCGTGTAAAAACTACCAGTGGCTGGGAGAAAAAAGTACTTGGTCCTGGCAGATATTCATGTTATGGGTGGGATGACATGTATCGTGTAGATAGTACAATTGCCGTTTACAAGGAAAAGATGGATATCCTGATTGGTGGTAAGGTCAATCTGGATATTACTGTCAGCATTAGATGCGGTTTGGACAAAACAAGAGAAGATGCTATTCTTACCGTTTTTGATGATGTGATGGCCGGTGGAGAAGGAAGTAAGGATAAATACTGTATTTCTCATAGCTCTTTGTATCAGAAGTATGTTCAGCAGTTGGCACAAAGCGTACCAAGAACTGTTTTTGGCACACAAACGGACGTAGAATCAGTATGTGCTAATAGGGCAGACTTAGAAGCACAGGTAACACAGGGGATTATTACTGCCGCTCAAGGCACTCCCATGGCTGTTACAATGGTGAAGATTGTCAATTACGATTGGCCAAAGACTGTGACTGCCGCACAAGAAAAGCTTGCTACGATCAAGTTGAGAGAAGAAGAAACTGCCGCTCAAACTCGTGCTGATTTGAAAAAGGCTGAAGGTGAATTAAAGATAGAAGAAGCTAGAAAGTTAGTTGCTATTAAGAAAGCCGAAGCAATTGCCGAATCTATTCAGGTTATTAAAACATCTCTTAAAGATTGTCCTGAATATCTACAATGGCACACTGTCAAGGCAATGAGTGAAGCCGCGACAGGGCCAAATAATGCCTTCATCTTGTTCCCCTACAATATGCCAGGGATTGACATGCAAAAGGCAATTGGTAATGCACAGTTGAAGCAGGTTCTTCAGGCTAAGAAGAAGTAGTATCGTTTTTTAAAGTTGATTTGGTTTTCTGCCGAAATTTCCCAAATTGACTTTAACATCAGAGCACACGAAGGTTCATGACTTTGTGTGTTCTTTTTTTTCGATAATAAGGAATGGACGATCTTATTGTAGAAATTTCCGCTAACATACAAGTATATTTAAATCGAAAAGTTGTTAATTTCGGCATTGTTCCTGGCAAAATGGGAAAAATATTTTTATTGAATTTATTAGATAAAATAGATATGCCGGAAGAATTCTGTGAGTTGACTGGTTTTCGTCGTTTAAAAAGTGATGAATTAGACAATTTACAAAATATCAGTGATGCAAAAGGTACTTTAAGAGAAGTTATGATTGTATCAAAGAGAATTGTACCTATTTTATTTACATTGGCTTGTAATAAACCTTTATTATGGGTTTGTAGTATGAATCATGCTTTATGGGCAGAAAAATTTCTCGGCAAAAGATATAATTTCAAAATAATAAGAGGTTCTATGTCTGGGAATGATAAATATCCTCCACTTGAATTGGACTGGGAAGATACTGGTGGTTCAAAAGACGAGCATATTGTGATAATAAAAAATAAAAAATAGTAGGAAAAATTGTAAAAAGGTGCTATAATGTAGTAAAGGAACGGGACCATGTATATAGAACAATACATCTCATTCATCTATACCAAGGGAATCGTTCCTTTTCGACTTACATAAGTCGATTCTGGAACGACTCCCAAGAAAAAGAATCTTTGGGTCTTGTTCCTGACGGAGGACTGTAACTCCTTTATCCATTATAATAGTTGTCAGGTGGCCGGATAACTGGTTCGATTCCAGCGAGACCCAGTGAAGGAAAAATAATGCAAACTTTTTTACCCTATCCCGATTTTGAAAAGACAGCAAGAACTTTGGATTATAGACGTTTAGGAAAAGAACGAGTTGAAGCTAAACAAATATTAAATGCTATTCAAAGTGAAAACAATGGATGGAGACATCATCCAATTGTAAAAATGTGGAATGGGTATGATAACGCATTAATGTTATATTTTAATGTTATTTCGACAGAATGGACTAGAAGAGGATATAAACACAATATGGGGTTTTTTAATATTCCTCATAAAAATCATATTCAGATGCCTTTTTGGATGGGGTATGAACCTTTTCATCTATCTCATCAATCTAATTTATTGCGAAAAAATTATGATTATTATGCGAAATATTTTGGGAACATATCGAAAGATTTGCCTTATTTATGGAACAAAAATGGCATATGGACATGAGGAGAAAATGATGTTTGAAATGACAAAAGATAAGGTATTATGAAAGAATTAACAGTTGAAGAAATATGGAAAGTTTGGAAGAAATTATATCATCTCAATACAGGTGATATAGATTATTTTGTTTTGTCCAAAGCATTAGTAGAAGTATTTGGTATTCAATACAGTCCAGGTCTTTACGAATATCCAGAATGGTTAAAAGAAGATTTGAAAAAACGAGAAGATTTAAAAAGGAGCAAAATGTGAAAGTATCTGAAGCAATACAAATATGGGACAAATTAGGTTTAAGTATTCTTGACTTTGATTATGTAGATTTTGAAAAAGCAATAGATGAAGTAGTTGGTATTGAAAATGATATGACGGATCATCCTCCTCTTTGTCAACTAACAGAAGAAGAAATCGAAGCGTTGGAAGATGAAGCAGATTTAAAAGTAATGAGAGAGAGAGAATTGGATGAACCGAGGATGACTTGGAGAGAGGTTAAAAACGAATTAGGTTTAGACGGTTAACCTTTCAATTGTTTCGCATATTCTAACATCACACTTTTATTGGCATCCATTCTCGTTTTTATTCCTGACATACCCCTAGAAACCGCATTATTGTAATCATCTCTATTGACATATTCTGCTGCTGCCTCTTCCCATCTTCCGGCATTTATTAACGCTACTGTTTTTGGCCCCGTATCTCCACGGTATACTGAATTCAGCAATGCTTCTTTAACATAGTAGGGATATGTATCGAATTTGGGGAATATTCCTCTTGCTCTTTTAAGGTGTTTATCTATATCATATTTTGCCAATTTATTTACTTGTTCATCTGTCAATTTTGCTTGTCCTGAGACGATGGCATCGAAGTCTACGGAATTTCCGAATAGTTGCTGGAATATTTGCCTGGATTTAGGTGTAATCAAATGTCCTACGCCAATAGTGGCATTACCTGCCCCATCGTCGTATACGGCGTTCCTGAAGCCCTCATACCGCTTTATATGACCTGTGAACTTCTCATGGTTGAACATTTTATTTATCTCATATCTTGCTTTATCTTCTACATATTTTCTAGCTGCCGCTGTATCTCCATTATATTTTTTTAATATATTCAAAAAATCAGCATCAGATAGATGTAAAAATGAGAGAAGAATTCCGAGAGGGACAACCGTGATAGCCATACCTTTCATTACATTTTTAATTGTCTCTTGAACATTGAAAGATTTTTTGTACCAATTCATCATTTTTCTCCGATATAAATTATAGTGTTCAAAGATTTTCTTTTTTAACCTTTGAGGAACCTTATATGAATAAAAAAACTGAAGAAATGAGAGATGAAGTCAAGCAAAGAAAACAAAAGTATTCGCAACATGGTCTTGGTCCCATCAAATTTGAATTTGACGAAGGACTGAAGAGGCTAGCTATGGATTGGGCAGAAAAAGTTATTAATAACATTGAATCGGCCATTCACGATCCTGAAAAAGTTGCATCTTTGGATACAGATACGAAATACATATATGAAGAATTAAAGGCTTGGTCTTGGTTTGATAAAATGCCAATAGATGTCAACGATGAAACTCCTGAACAGAGCATGGATAACGCTGAATTTTATATTCATATGATTGCGATGGACAAATATCGTAAATTAAAATGGGACAAAGATCATCCGCCCAAACTTCGTCCGAGTAAATGGGAAATAGTAACGGGTGCAAAGAAAAAATAATTCACATCATTTTATTCAAATAATAAACTGCTGTTTTTATTTGACGTGCTATTTCTTCTGGTTTCATTATATCTTCGATACCGTCTGGCATACCTGGGGAAATATTAAAATCTATTGCCAACATTTCTTTTCCAGTTTGAATAAAGTCGATTGCCCATAATGCATGTGGTATACTTGGATGATATCCATCATTGCGTGCTTCTATAATGTCTATGGCCACATCTCCCATGTTTGATCTCCATGCATCATCTGATTGATATTTTACCCAGAAACTTTTTTTCCCTATTTTTAAATATCTAAATGATGTTGATGAAGATGGTGTATAGACACTGGCATATTTATCTGGAAAACTTTTTATCGCATAATCTGCTGATACTAATATTTTTCCACTGCCAGCATGAACTTTTTCATCTAGATATACAACGAATTGTAAAAAATCGGCAGGAAGAAAAAATCTTGTTATTTTTGGAGTATGAGTTCTTCCTATTTTATGATGATGTTTTTTATACAGTTCTGATACTATCCCGTGTTCTGGTGATTTAATATTCAATTCATCAAACATACGGAACATATAGCGACGTTCCATTCCATCCACCATATATCTATAGAAGAACAAATCACCAGTCCTATCAAACCAGTGGTCATATATATCGTGAAAGTCAGATTTTAGTATTATATTCATTCTTATGTATCGGAAGTTGCGTCAATACATTATAGCATATAGGAACATAGAAGGAAAAAATATTCAAAAAATGAATGAATATTTAAGTCAAGAGTGCCGATAATTAAGAGTGCCGATAATGATGTTGGAGGACTTGTATGCAAAAGACAAAAGAATTAAATTCTGCATGGAAAAGATTCTCAAAAAGTAGAGATGAGGACTCTCGTAATGTTCTTGTGGAATACTACTATACTCATCTTGTCCGAAAAATAGCGTCTAATCTTTCTGCCAAATTTTATTACAAAATACCTGTTGACGAATTGGCATCTCATGGAGTTACAGGGTTATATCGAGCTTTAGATGGATTCGACGAGGAAAGAGGAGTCAAATTTGAGACTTATGCATTTTCTCGTATTTGGGGAAGCATTCTTGATGGTTTGAGAAAAGAGGATAGAGTACCGAGAAGTGTGAGAATAAGACAATCCAGAATAGAAAAAATAAAATCAGAAATGGAAATAGAATTGGGTTATGTCGATGAAAATACCGCAATCAAACAAGCGGGATTTGACCCAAAAGAATATCATAAAAACCTCAGTAAATTTAAAGCTAGTCATTTTTCAAGTATAGAAACGAATACGAATGACATCGATAATGATGATAATAAAAAAGATTTTAATAAGAACCTTATTTCTCAATGTGAACCAACTGCTGATAGCACGCTCGTGCGAAAAGAATTTTTAGGTAAATTAATTGGCAGAAATTTTTCTCAAGTTGAAAGACGTATCATCTATTATTACTACTATCAAGAATTGTCTATGAGAGAAATTTCGGCGTTGTTAAAAATATCGGAATCGAAAGTTAGTCAAATGCACCGTTCAATTTTAAAAAGGCTGAAAACACGCATAAAAGTAAATCCAAAATATTTTGGCATGGATGTTGCAAACTTTATCAAGGAATGTAACGACAAAGATAATCTGGTTTAATTCTATCATTTTTCTCATTTCCATACTATAATGTCTCACAAGGGGTTTTTATGTTTATAGTGAAAATAGGTGACATTGTTGAAGCGAACACAGATGCTATTGCTATCGAATCAAATATTTATGGAACGATGCCAAGAGGATTGAGTCTTGCGGTAAAAACATTAGCAGGAGATGAAGTAGAAAAAGAAGCTAAAAGGATATGCCGAGGAAATGACAAAATAAAAGAAGGTAGTTGTTTTTCTACCAGTGCAGGGAATCTACAAGAAATAGGAATAAAGAGGATATATCACGCGGTAATAGCACAGTCCCCAGGTGGGCTAAGTAGTGCGTATAATATAGAATATTCGGTTAAATGCGTATTAGAAAAAGCCGCGAGAGAAGGGATGAAAAGTATTGCTATTCCGGGAATAGGAATAGAAAGTGCGTTTGATATAGAAAATGTCGCCATATTATTTGTCAGTATGATAAAAAAAATGGGGAATATGATAGATATAGTTGTGATAGATAGGAATGAAAATTTTATAGAAATATTGAAGGGATTAGTAAAGTGACCGTGTACAAAATCAATAAACCTGAGACTCTGGTTTTAAATAAGAGTTGGACCGCACTAACAGTTTCTACTATTAAAGACGGTATTATAAAGCTTTTCCAGGGATCTGCTAAGGCTCTTGATGAGAATTACAATCAGTATAATTGGGACGAATGGCTTGAGATGTCTAAAAAAGATGACTCTGACGATGATAAGTTCGTCCGCAGTGCTATGATGAAAATTAAAATTCCACATGTTATCGTTCTTCAAGAGTACAATAAAATTCCTAAAATAAAGATAAAATTGACTAGAAGGAATTTATTTATCAGAGACAAAGGAAAATGTTCATATACAGGGAAAAGATTAACCTTGAAAGAAGCTACCCAGGACCACGTGATTCCAAAGTCCAGAGGTGGAAAAACTTGTTGGACAAACCTCGTTTTATGTTCTTTTGATGCTAACATAAAAAAGGGAAATAGAACTCCAGAAGAAGCTGGTATTAAATTGATCAAACAACCACAAAAACCAGTATGGAATTTATTATTTGCACACCATGTTACCAGGGTTCCTAAAATCTGGGAAAAATATGTGGAAACCAACCAATGGAACGAGATAGGCTATTGGGATGTTGAGTTGATTGACTGAAAATCAGTCACAGCCGATTTGTTATATATGGGCATAAGAAAGAGGGTAAGACATTCTTGTGGCAAGAGAAAAAGAGCAGTCAGATCTTGGACAAATCGTTTAGCAGGTTATCCTTGTTTTTTGATTGGAAGCGGTCCATCTCTGAATGATTACCCAATGAAGAAGATTGATAAGTATTTTCTTATTGGAGTCAATCATTCTTATCAAAAAGTTTTTCCAACTATATTAATGTGGCAGGATATAGAGTTCTGGTATTCTGCCAGAAAAGATTTGAAGAAAATAAATTCTATAAAATATTGTAGAAATGTATCGGACCCAACTGGAAGTTTTTATACATTTTCTTTAAGTTCTCGTTTTTTTGAAATTCCAACTGATGCCACGATCCTTCATGGAAGGGGAAATTCAGGAGCATTGGCATTTGAATTAGCATGTATTTTGGGGTGTAATCCCATCGTGTTATTTGGATTTGATTGTAAATATAGAGGAAAAAATACAGATTTTTTCGGTGTAAATAGATTTCACAAGAGACATACATTGAGATGTTGTTACGGAGGGTTAAAATGGATAAAATCAATGAGTGACGAAAAAAAAATTATTAATTGTTCTGATAACAAAGTGTTTAAGAAACAATACTCGATGGACGAAGCAATAGGTATGGTAGAAGACCTATACCCAAAAACAGGCAAAGAACATTTCATAAATAGAATTTTAGGTCCGTGATATTTTTCAGGAGGAAACAGATGAAAAGACCAGAGTTTGAAGAAGATCCAAAACCAATTAGCGGATATGAAGCATATTTGCGTGGATACCATCTCGTTAGAGGAAGAGGCATTTTTGCGTTAGAAAGATTAGAGAGGACACTAGAACAAGCCCCATTGGACGGGTTGTCTGACGAAGATAGAAAAGAGAAATTATCAGATTGTACCCTTGGACAGTTCGCTAAATTGTTTGAGAGGTTTGATGAACATGACCTAATGATAAAAGATTTTTTTAATGATATACAATATACGAAAATTAACAATACTCAATTTTCTTATGACAATAATATCATTCAGTTCACGATGGCAGATTTTTTCGAGAGCAAAGGGTATAATCTTATTTTTGAAACAACATCTGAATACTCAACGGAACAGAACCCCCAAAAATCATCTATCAAAATCTCATTGACAGAAGAGTTTGACATTTATACCGATGCCATATTATTCTTTGTCAATGAAGATACTGGTTCAAAATTCTGTCTTGAGTTAATATACGATCCAAACAGAATGGCTACGGAATACACAATAAGAAACGATGATAAAAGTAAAACTTTATGGAAAGAATGGGAAGAATATGCGAAAGAACACAATTTCTATAAAGGACAAAAGATAGATGCTATTGGAGAGTTTCTTGATGTGGACGACATTTCCTGGGATGATGTAATCATAACGGATAAGGTCCGTACTACTATACGTCGTAATATAGAAAATATGTTCAAATATGAAAAAATCTTAAAACAAAATAATGTCAAAGTAAAAAGAGGTGTCATTCTTGCCGGTGAGCCTGGAACTGGTAAAACTTTAGTTTGTAAGGCATTAATAAGAGATAGCGAGTCGTCTGTGTTATATGTTTTACCTTCTCACATAAGTAGAATAAATGATGTAGGCAGGATATGCCGTATGGCTAAAGAATTGGGACCAACACTTCTTATTATAGAAGATATAGATTGGTTCGCAGAACAGCGAGATTATGGTGCAATGGGTTCTACTGGTATAACTGTAGAGTTGATGAATAAAATGGACGGAATAGAGGATTTTGGTGATGTAATTACTTTAGCTACCACCAATTGCCCTGATAAAATAGAAGAAGCAATCAAAAACCGTCCTGGCAGATTTGACAGAGTTATCCAGATAGGGTTGCCAACTATAGAATGTAGAAAAAAAATGCTGAATCAATTTACTAAAGATTATATTATAGATGATGATGTAGATTTTGATTCTTTGGCAAAAAAAGAATGTAATAAGATGACAGGGGCATATATCTCAACATTATGTTCGACCGCCGCCGTATGTGCTGTAGAAGCTGACAGTTTAACAGAAAACGGACAAATTATACTTAAAAATGAACATTTTGAAACATCATACAATGAGATTAAAGATAAGGACTTTACACAATTAGGCAAAAAAACAGGTGATGACCGTATGGGTTTCACTTAAAAATGCCAGTTTAACTTTTCTTTGTAAAAAAATATTTTTTGCAACAAACACAATGCCTCTCTCAAGTTATGTATCACAGACATATAAGCATAAATTATGTAAAGAAGGAATATTTTGTTAAGTCCGAATATTGTGTGGGAGAGAGAACATCACAACAAAGGGAGAATATATTTCATGAAACCAGTGTACACATTTGAAGAGGCTTTTGCTGCCTCTAAAGAGTATTTTAACGGAAACGAATTGGCAGCAGATAAGTTTGTCAACAAATATGCACTGAGGGATACAGATGGCAACTATTATGAAAAAATTCCGGCAGACATGCATAGAAGGATTGCGAAAGAATTTGCAAGGATAGAAAGAAAAAAATACAAAGATACTAAAGTACAACCACTTACAGAAGATGAAATTTTTGCACTTCTTGATAAATTTAAAAAAATCATACCACAAGGTTCTCCTATGCATGGAATTGGAAACGACACCTATGTTTCATTAGCAAATTGTTTTGCCATTCCAGGACCAGAAGATAGCTATGGTGGAATTTGTAGAGCAGATGAGGAAATTGCACAGATTTCAAAACGTCGAGGAGGAACCGGGACTGATATTTCTAAGTTAAGACCCAACAAAACCCCGACCACGAATTCTTCAAAAACATCAACAGGTATTATACCATTTATGTGTCGTTTTTCTAACACTACAAGAGAAGTTGGCCAGGGTGGCCGAAGAGGAGCCTCGGCTCAAACTCTATCTATCCATCATCCTGAAAGTGTGATATTGTGGGACGATGAAATTGATGGAGAACCATATGATATTGAAATTAACAATGGAGAATATGGTAGATTTACTGTATCTTCAAAATATTTTAATCCATATAAAATAGATTTTGTTACATCAAAGTATGACCCAACGAAAGTTACTGGTTCAAATATTTCGGTTAGAATCACAGATGAATTTATGCGAGCCGTAAAAAAAGGAACAACTTATCAGCAAAGATGGCCTGTTGACTCTGATAATCCTAAAATAGTTAAAGAAGTAGATGCGAGAGCAGTTTGGGATAAAATTATTCATAGTGCATGGAGGACAGGAGAACCCGGAATTTTGCTATGGGACAACATTTTAAGAGAAAGCATATCTGATTGTTATTCTGCCTGGGGCTTCGAAACAGTTGGCGTCAATCCATGTGCGGAACTAATTTTAAGTGCCTATGGTTCTTGTATTCTAATGCTTCTTAATCTATTCGGTTTTGTTAAAAATCCTTATACGAAAGAGGCATATTTTGACTATGAAGATTTCTACAATCATGTGAAAATAACTCAACGACTCGCAGATGACCTTATTGATTTAGAAGAAGAAGCATTAAAGAAAATCATTAAAAAAGTAAGAGATGATCCAGAAGATTCTTTTATAAAAGCTAGAGAGTTACATCTATGGCAAAAAGTGAAGGAGGCACTGATTAAAGGTAGAAGAACGGGGACAGGACTAACCGCTTTAGGAGATACTTTGGCTTCTATAGGAGTCGAGTATGGATCTAATAAAGGTATCAAAACTGCTGAGAGAATATTAAAAACATTCAAATTCGCAGCATATCAATCTTCTATAGATATGGCCAAAACATTAGAACCTTTCGAGATTTGGAACCATGCGTTAGAGCAGGACAATCCATACCTCAACAGAATAAAAGATGAAGAGATACAACTTGGTGATAAAACTATAAGTGGTTTGGATTTATATAATAGGATGACAAAATATGGACGTAGGAATATAGCGTTATTGACATTGGCTCCGGCAGGAACCGTTTCTTTATTGGCTTCTCTTGTTAATTCGTTTGGTACATCTTCTGGAGTCGAACCTCAATATACTACGCAAAAAATTATTCGACGTACAAAAATAAATGCTAATGATGAAAATTCCAGGGTAGATTTTACCGATCAAAACGGTGATCAATGGCAACATTTTGAGGTATATCCTGAAGCAATGTTAGAATGGATGGAAGTTAACAATGAAACAGACCTAGGTGAATCTCCATGGCACAATAATACTGCCGAAGAATTAGATTGGAAAATGAGAGTTAAATTACAAGCAACAATACAAAAACACATTTGTCATGGAATTTCGTCAACAATAAATCTTCCATCAGATGTCACAGTAGATAAAGTTAAAGAAATTTATGAAACAGCATGGGAATATGGGGTTAAAGGTCTTACTGTATACAGAGATGGATGTAGAACTGGAATCTTAATAAAAGATATAAGGTCTGTATCGACTGAAAATACAATTACTAAAAATAAATCTCCGAAAAGACCAAAGGAATTACCTTGTGATATCCACCATATTACAGTGAAAGGTGAACAGTATTTTGTTTCTGTTGGTGTTTTTGGAGAATATAAAGATCCATACGAAGTATTCGCTGGTAAAAACGGCAATATACCAAAAAATATTAAACATGGTAATGTCGTGAAAATTAAAAGAGGTAGATATGATTTAAAATTAGAGAATGGTGATATAGTGGAAAATATTATACAATATGAAACCCATGAAGAAGAAGTAACAACAAGGATTATCTCAACCGCATTACGTCATGGAGCAGATATTGAATTTGTCGTTCATCAACTTGAAAAAACACAAGGAGATTTAACTAGTTTTGCCAAATCAATTGCAAGAGCATTGAAAAAATATATTAAAGATGGAACAAAGATACAAGGTGTAGAGTGTGAAATTTGTCATGGGGAATTACAACGGAAAGAAGGATGTGTTTCTTGTGTAAGTTGTGGATGGTCTAAATGTAATTGAAAGAGAGATTAAAGTGAAAAAATTATTATTGTGTTGTATGATGCTTATATCATTTGGATGTGCTATTCCAAATGATATGCTTGCAACAGCAGTAACAATACATAATCCAAAAACATTTGCGGCAACAGGCTCTGGAACGATAATAGATATTAGTCCATTAACTGAAGATCTAAATATGGTTACGATATTAACTGCTCTACATGTCGCACAAACGTTCCCTACTCCCTTAATTCGTGTTCGCATCTATGATTCCCAAGGGAATAGAATAGGTGCCGTTGTATCTCAAGGGTTTATATATAGTGGATATGCTTCACAAGACATAGCTACCATCTGGTTTAGCGTAAATAAAAAAGTTCCATTAAAGGCTACAACAATTGCAAAAAATCATAAATTTAGAGTTGGAGAGAAGTTGTGGTTAACTTCTTCTCCAGGAGGTTCCTATCCATTATTAAGTGATGGTATATTTGGTGGTTGGTGCCAATCAAGCGTGTTTTTTTTACGCCCTGGAGGTTATTACACTGGAGGCGTTTCTCCTGGGAGTTCTGGTGGGGGGATATTCAATAGTAGACAAGAATTAGTTGGAATGGTAAGCAGGGTATTGTCTACCCCTTATCCTATCGGGTCTAACGATCACCGGCATATTATCCCTATTTTACACCCACAAGGTGGAGTATTTATTCCATTTACGAGCAAAAAAATTGATGGTCTATTTTTAGAAAAAATTAAAATGACCGAAGAAAGGAAAAAAAATGCAAGTTAAAATTAAGAAGCTACATCCAGATGCAATTATCCCACAGTATCAAACAAAAGGTTCAGCAGGTTTTGATGTTCATGCATTGGAAGAAGTCCGTCTTCCATCAGGACAAAGAGGTATAATAAAAACCGGATTAGCTTTTGTGATTCCAGAAGGATTCGAATTACAAATTAGACCAAGAAGTGGGTTAGCTACCAAGTACGGCATAACGATTACCAACAGTCCCGGGACACTCGACAGTGATTATACTGACCAGCTTTTTGTATGTTTACACAACCTCGGAGATATGAACTTTACCGCTCATAAAGGTGACAGAATTGCTCAATGTGTTGTGAATAAAATCGAAGTCGTTGATTTGGTAGAAGTAGAAGAATTTTCCGCAGAAGATATGGAAAAAGATCGTGGTGGAGGTTTCGGTTCAACAGGAGTTGGCACAGAAAAAATGATAAAATATGGAGAACAAAAAAACTAGAATTATCCATATAATTTAAAAACAAGGATTTCCGAGTTAATTTTCCGAATTAAAGATGATTAACTCGGGAATTTTTTTATGGATATAACTGGAAATAATGTGGCTTTTTTTTATAGAGCCGGGGACGCAGACAGCCTTGAAGTCGCTGAATACTACAGAGACGCCAGAAACGTCCCTGGAGACCAGCTAGTGGCCATAGCGTGTTCAGATGAGGAGATACTGAGCAGTCAGGCGTCTTTCGCCGCTGAGGTAGAAGACCTTGTTAATACAGCCATTACTACTCCTCCACTCAACGGTCGTGATATATATGTTATAATTTTAGGATATAATGTCCCTGGTGGATTTTATGATGGCCAAGATTTAATTTCTTCTGTATCTCGTATTATGAGAATTGGTCACGCATATACAAAAAAAGAAGGAAACACTTTCTATATACAAAAATCTGAAAATAATCTGTATGAACCAGCTGATACAGGTTACGCTTATATTGTTGCTAGAATTGATGCACCAACTGTAGATGCCGCAAAAAATATTATTGACAATAACACTCAATTCATAAGACAAAGAGTTGTCAATGGTAGATTCTATCTCGATCCATATTTTGGACTATCAAGTGAACTCTATGATGTTTATCAAGCGGTTCTTTACGAATTTGCGGCGAAAAATATTCCGCAGTTAAAAATTCCATTAAGAATGACAGTCACTGACGATCCGTATGTAGATCCTTGTTTTGCATGTTTAGAACAAGATAGCTTTTATTGGGGTGGGCTTGCCGATTACGCATCTGACAGCTTTTTCCTTAGTACGAACACCGCCAGAGTTTTCCTCTATAGCATGGATACAGAACCTGCTGCCACTGTAAAGGATACTACGGAAACACAATGGGTAGAAGTAGCGTTGAGCAATAGCTATTGCTCTGCCGCTGGCGGAATGTCGGCCACATCTCCTGATGAATTTTTAAGTGCTGGTGGATTTTTTACTACGCTAGAAGAAGGAGGAATTATTGGAGAAGCTTTTTTGTTTAGTCTTCCATATTTCAATTGTCCAATCACATTTATCGGAGACCCACTTGCGACTACAACTTTTCCAGAATATAATACAGACACAGCGAATCAACCCAATCTATTTTGTACCAGCTATGGATTTACGGCTGCACCCTATGGTTTCTTAATCAACATAGATGATATAGAATTGCCAGATTCAGACGATTGTTGGAACGATGATGGAGACAGATTTAGAATATCTGCCATTAATGTAGATCCAAATGGATTATATCGTTTGAAATTAACTGACAATTGTTTGTGGTCAAAAAGATTACCATACGCTCTGACCAGTATAAGGTGGTTTAACCCTATTACCGATCCAGATCCATGTAACGACATACCAACATCTATTGCTGATGGTGAAGTAGTACAACATCACCTCGACATTTCTATGACAATTAGTAAAGTTGCTTCATCTACAGGTGTTTATTATGTACATACTACAATTCAGACACCAAGACAAGATGTTGGACATACAATAAAACCTGCCGGATATATTAAAATATTTGATGGAGGGTTCTACTACCATTCTATGACCAGAGATTGGGAAACATATATGTTTAATACATATTTAGATTATTCTATAGATACTAATTCTGTTGTAGGAAAAAACGGTACGATACAAATTAATAAACAATATTTTATTAACGGTCAGGAGTCGGTATTTCTGTAATGGCTAATTTAAGCGAAACTTGGCTCACATGCCATAATAACATAGCGAAATCAATCGCTCTTATGTATGTCCAGCAGGCCCAAGCTCAGGCTGCCTATGCATATGTCGTTGCCAGTCATGATGTTCCTACTGAAGTGGATTTATTGTACCCAATGATTGACGCTTATAATCCCTATACTGATGAATCGAGAATAGGGTTATTTAAGCCGGTGGTTGAATATCTAATAGAATTAGCCAGAAATGGCTTTGTGGCTGAATACAATTCCGTATATGCTAAAATAACGGGTCAATTTGTAGAAAGTTTAACCCTTAATGAATTTTTGGGGTTAAAAGGATACAAAATAAGTCAGGTTATACTTGATGTATTGTCTTATACTGAGAATTATTCAATAGAGTATCCACAACAATCTGGTGATAATTTGTCTAATCTGCATGGTGTCACTCAAGATGCACAACAAACACAGATAAAACTTATCCCAGAATTATATGTCAATCCGCAAAATATCTACACTGAGGGGTATTGGGAATTTAATACATCGGTGTCTAATACGGGATGTATTGGGAATTTTTATGATTTTATATTAGAAGTAGCTACTGATGTTGCGTTTACAAATATTTTACAAACTCTGGACACGAGAACATCGGTGATAGGTTGGAGTTATGAAACAGCAGAAGATACAGAGGGAAACATATACTATGATTTTTTCCCAGAAGGAGGACTATATAAAGAGTATATAGGAAGAAAAGTCCGTTTCACAAGTATGCCAAGCATAATAGACACAACGAATATGGGAAGAGGCGACTCATATTACACAAGGATAACAAGAATAGTTGATGATGCTGTTTGTGATGTGGTTATAGATGAAGATGTTGTATACACATAAGGAGATAGTGGTTGATAGATCCTATTACATATAAATCAATCGCAGATACATTTTCATATAATTATGATGATACTATCCTTATGTCCAAATATTTACAGTTGGCGTATAATGAAATTAATTATTATGTTACTAATAACGAATACGATGATGCAACAAAAAACAAAATGGCAGGACACTCTTTAAGAGATTCTATTAACAATGTTTTAGACAGAGAAATAGATAGTAGAAGACTTGACGACGCTTTGGACCAAGTAGAAGCGGTAAAAGCCCTCCAATTCCATGTCACTTTTCATTATGGGAGTGTTAATGGGTTTCTACTAGATAATAGTATAACTGTAATGTGTAGTTTTGCCGTCCTATCTGAAAAGGCAGGATATACGATTGATGAGATTCATATCGATCCTCCATGTGATATTAGTTCGTCAAGCTCGTCAGAATCGTTATCTTCTTCCTCAAGTGTATCTACTGAGTCTACTTCAAGCTCATCTTCAAGTACGTCGTCAACATCTTCATCAAGTACGTCGTCAACATCTTCATCAAGTACGTCGTCAACATCTTCATCAAGTACGTCGTCAACATCTTCATCAAGCAGTTCGTCGAGTGAGACTTCTATTAGCAGTCCAAGCTCCAATACTCCAAGCTCAAGCAGTTCTAGTTCTAATACTCCAAGTTCATCGAGTTCTAGTAGTTCAAGTTCTAGCAGCCTAAGTTCTAATACTCAAAGTTCATCGAGTTCAAGCCCAAGCAGTAGCTCAAGCTCGAATACGCCGAGTTCAACGAGTAGTAGTTCTTCGAGTAGCAATACTCCTAGTTCGATTTCAAGTAGTTCTGAGAGTTCAAATACTCCAAGTTCCAGTAGTTCTAGCTCGACAAGTTCGAGTTCGGAAACTTCTCTATCGAGTAGTTCAAGCAGTTCGAGTTCAAGCAGTTCGACGAGTTCTTCGTCAAGTAGTTCAAGTTCGAACACTCCAAGCTCTAGCTCAAGTTCGAACACTCCAAGCTCTAGCTCAAGTAGTTCTTCGAGTTCTAACACCGAAAGCTCAACAAGCTCAAGTAGTAGTAGCTCAAGTACCTCCAGTTCAAGCAGTTCCAGTAGCTCGCCTTCCAGCCAATCTGTTGAGACCCCTTCGAGTAGTTCCAGCAGTAATACTCCAAGTTCTACTTCAAGTTCAAGTAGTAGTTCTCCAAGCAGTCCAAGTTCTGAAAGTTCTAATACTCCAAGTTCGAGTAGTAGCTCTTCAAATTCAAGTAGTAGTTCTCCAAGCAGCCCAAGTTCTGAGAGTTCTAACACTCCAAGTTCGAGTAGTAGTTCTTCAAGTTTAAGTAGTAATACTCCAAGTTCTACGAGTTCTTCTTCGAGTTCGCCAACTTCCGAAAGTTCTCAGAGTTCTAACACGCCAAGTTCTAGCTCAAGCTCTTCTGGGGTACTACCTCTGGTGATGACAATGAATCCAGTTGTTCAAAGTAATAAACCAAACCTTTGGGCTCCTGGAATTAGATATGACAAGCCTATAGCAAGTGGACTTGTGGCATACTGGCCATTCTGGGAAGGTGGTGGTGATAAGGTGCATGATGCTAGTGATTTTGGTCGTCACGGCACAATGGTAACAATGGAACCGGAGACCGATTGGGGCTATGGTCCAAACGGTACTATATTAGTGTTCGACGGAGCAAACGATAATGTTTCTATCGCTGATAGTTACACGTGGTTGCCACATAATGAAATAACGATTGCTGCACGTTATAGGAATGATAACCAACAGCAGTCTGCATTAATCGCATGGAACCAAGGTAGCTTTACTAATCGTATCGGAGTTCAGGCTCCGTGGTCTAATGGAGAATATTATTGGGACTTTGGCAATTCAACTGGAGACGGGAGATTGACTGGTACATGGCCAGGAGTTGAAGGGGAATGGGGGACGATTGCTGTAACATCTGGTCCAAAAGGTAAAAATGTATATTGGAATGGAGTTCTGATAAATAGCAATAATACGAGTTCTTCAATTACTTCTGCCACACAACCATTATTGATTGGATCGGCCCTGACTACGAGCCAAAGGATGGCGGGGGCTTGTGACTATATAATAATGTGGAAGAGGGCACTAACTTATGCTGAAATTTTGGAATTGTATCATGATCCATATGGATTAATAACTCCAAAGAAACAGGTACGTATATAATAGGGAATAAATAATGCCAAGAAAAGAATATCATAAATTAAGTACGCTACTAGAAGACGTTCAATCGTCTTTTAAAGCTGAATCTTCTATATTTGCCATTCCCGATATTATAACTTTTTGTGAAGACCCTCAATATCTTGGGTTAAAAACATTTAATCAATATCAAGAGGTTATGACAGATTTGTATCCTATGCAAAAAATAATTCTAAAGATTTTTTATAGAGGTTCACGTGGTAATGAAAACCTTAAGCTTACGCCTGATGAAATACAATTTTGTAAAGATGCCCATTTAGATGACGGAGAACATGGGGATGCTTTAGAAAAGTATTTTATGAATTATAAATTCAGAGATTTAGTCCTTGTTTGGGGAAGGCGTTCTGGGAAGACCTTCTTGTTCTCTATCATAGCTGCATACGAAGCGATGAAATTGATTGAGACTCCAGGCGGTGATCCATATGCCATATATGCTAAAGGAAGTGGATCTCCTATATCTATTCTTACGGTAGCAAGCTCATCAGACCAAGCTAATCTGGCTTTCATGGAGATCAAAGAAAAGATAATTAACAGCCCATATTTTTCTGACAAATATATGACACCAGAAGGAATTGGGGCAGATTCAATTTGTCTTTTAACACCAAAAGATAAGCACGACAATCTTGAAAGAAAACATAGAAAAATAGCAAGCAAAAAGGGAAGCATTATCATCGAAGTTGGTCACAGCAACTCAAATACGCTGCGTGGTAAATCCATCCACACACTGCTGTTTGATGAGATGGCCTCATACAACGTGACATCGGGTCCATCTTCTGATGTAAGACTTTATCAGGCTTTAGAACCGGCAGTCAATACTTACTTTAGAAAAGTCAAAGTATTTGACAAAGATGGAAATATAGTATTAGATAGATATGGAAATCAGAAAGAGAAGAAAGAATTCGATGGTAAAATTATTTGCATATCATCTCCTATGGGCAAAGAAGGAGTGTTGTTCGACCTATATAGCAAGTCCCCACAGAGACAGAACAGAGTATCATGTAGACTTCCATCATGGGATGTAGACCCTAATCTGTCTGAACAAGATTTACGGGATGTTAGTAATTTACCGGATGAAGAATTCCGCCAAGAATATGGTGCCGAGTTTGCAGGTACGGCTGGTACTACTTTTTTTCCGAGAGAATGTATAGAAGACATCTTCGAAGCGACTCGTGGAATGCAATTTTCAGACTATGGAGAACCAGGGATTCCGTATTTTGCCCATCTAGATCCAGCAAGTACAAGTCATAATTATGCATTGGTTGTTTGTCATAAGCGTATTTTTATGAACAGGGAAACAAGGGTATCTGATTACTGTATTATTGTTGACCATATTAAATATTGGAGTCCCCAGGCCGGACAACCTATCCTTGTGGAAGAAGTTGACAAATATATGGAACAATTAAAGAGTCGTTTTTTCTTAGCATCCGTTACATTTGACCAATGGAATAGTGCAGGAAGTATACATAAATTACAAAAACTTGGGATTCCTGCGAAATGCACGAAGTTCGATAATACCTATATCATGAAAATATATGATGAATTGTATAATCTTGTCGTTAGCAAAAAAATCATTATTCCGTATCATAAGCTATTAAGGGACGAAATGCTCGGTCTTCAAAGGAAACAAACTCCCCGTGGATACAAGAAAGAACCGAGTAAGACAGGGATGGTAAAAACCGATGACATAGTGGACGGATTAGCGGGTGCCGCGTATATGGCTATACAGGCACAATTCAATAGGTTACAGAAAAGCCATTTAGTGAATACCGGTCGAGGTACATCTTCTGGTGCTCATTTATGGCAGTCGATGTCTGGTCCGATTGGATATGGAACTGGGCCACAAGTTGCTCAGAGATTAGAAAAGATTAATTCGTGGCCAAATAGCAAAAGGTGATTTTTAAAAAAAACAGAATAAAGAATATAGTATTAAAGTATTTGGAGAAAATAATGGTTAAATTTAATTTAAAGAAACAATCTGATAGCGTAACACCTTATCCAAAAAGGTTAGTTAAACAAGTTGATGATTATGATGTTAGACCGGAAGAAGCAAAGAATTATACGAAACTTCTTGAAAAGGGTAGAAAAAATCCGGCAGGTGATAAAAACTATGAGAAACTACTTAATGATTCAACAAGAGTAGAATCAAGCAACAAAATCACCGACGGCCAATTGGAAGCAGAATCCAAACAAAGGCATGACGATGGTGTTCCTTTAATGGATATGGCAAAAAAGGTTACAACTGACAAAGATCCAAAGTCGGAAACCAAGAAATCATTCTGGGATGCCTATGTCGGTGATGACATCTCAGAAGACCAGAAGACTAAAGTTGTTGGTAATACTCAGAGAAGTCAGTTATTATCGAACTATGATACCAGAGAAGAGTTTGAAAAAAGCAATCCATCCGTGAAGAAAAGTGAAGCAGCTAACAGATTATTGGTTGCAGATGCGGTTCTGTATCATACATATAGGGTAGCCGCTGCTGAAGATAGGGATCTAACGGTATCAGAAAATAAAATCGTAGAACAAGTTAATAAAGAAAAAACTGACATTTTAGAGTCACTGTAAATAAATGAGAGTAATTACTACGGGTAATTTTACGCATCGTGAAATATTTGCGTTGCGTGGCAATATTGAGAGGATGAATGATCCTATCAAAGACCCGTATGCACATGGAGTTCCAGGAGAAATATCCGATGGACTGTCATATTTAACACAAATGGGAGATGAAAGCGGGATGTCAGGATCGTCTTCTATGGGTGGAACAAGGGCCAGAAAAGGGTTCCCCCGTGGAACCAGTTCAAAAGAAGATGAGTATGACGAACAAAGAAAAAGAGATATCCCTGCATCGGATCATATGTTTATCAGCGACAATAAAAGTCAAAGAGAAATAGATTTAAGGAAAGGGAATCTGATAGGAAGAGGGGGAAATGATGATACTTTTACCGATGAAAGAGAAAGGCCAGTCCCAGATGACGAAATTTGGCGAGATGTAAACAGAATTCAGAATATGACTGAAATTGGTAGAACAAATGAAGGAATTGGTCGAATAAATAAGAGATATAGGTCAGTTAAAGAGAGAGTTAAAGGAGCTTACAAATGAGTAGTCACAAATTAAGAGTCAATCCAAAAATAGTAAGAGGAGAAATCGTTATCCCAACAATCAATTACCCAATACAAAGTGGGCATACAGTCATGTTGGAAGAAGAAGATTTTCAGAAGAGTGATATTCAAGCATCATTAAAGAACGGTTTTTTGATTGAGGAACCGATTAATGTTGATGTTATTGTGCCGGATGAGGCATTTGTTGATGCTTCTGATAGTCTATTTAGAGAAGATTTTGAGGAAGAGGAAGAAGTAGAAGATCTTATTCCAGAACCTCCTACGAAAAAATCTAAGGTCTTATTCAGAAGCAAGAATGTTAAGGGACAGGATATTAACGAAGTTGTTAGAGAAATTAATGAGAAGACTGCTGCACGGGACGATGAATTTGAAATTGATCCTCGGGATTTTGACAATACTCATACGACTCCTATGGTTTGGGATGGCAGCAATCAACAGGCATTAACTGCTAAAGAAGGCAGAAAAAAGGTGATGAGTGATTTATCAACGATGGATTTGTCAGTTCAATCTGGTGATATAGATTTTGATGTACAAGAACCCATTAAAAAAATTTCCAAAAAGACAAGAAAAAAGTTTCAAAAGAAGACTTTGCCGGTCCCGGATCTTGGAGATATAGATTTAGTATATGAAAACACAGTTCCTGATTTAGGATTTGTGGACCAAGAACAGACGGCTGCACGAATTGCCGACCATCCCGTTCTGAGCAAAAAAACTAAAAAAGTTAAAAAGACTAGAGTGAAAAAAGCCAAAATGAATGAGGAAATCGAGTGAGGTGAGAATAATTGTATCTAAAAAATTCAAAAAGAGAGAAAAGAAAAAAAGGACAAAAAAAGACAAAGAATTTGTTACATATTGGGGCGTGTTAGAACCGCCTCCTTATCCAGAATTAATGATTGCTAACGAAGACACTATTACAAAAACTGCAAAAGAATAAGAAATGCTTAATACTTGGGAAACGCTTATTGGAGAACTCGCAATTTTTGGCATTAAATTGGTTAATGCCAGAGAGTGTTCAATTTACGATAACGGAAAATATATAGATACAAATATTGACAAAGCACTTGGAAGTGTAAAAAAAAGAATTATTAACAATGGAAAGGTTTTTGAGAAAGAACTCAAAGATTTGTTATTTATTCTACAACAGGAACAACCATTTGGAACTAAAGATCCTCTTGATGAATTATCTTTAAAGTTATTTATCCATTCTTTAAAAGATTTGAATGATTTAATTCAATTCATATGCGAAAATTTTGTTTTTACAGATGAAGAATTACGAAAAATTTTACCTCAACAAATAAAAATCGCATTAGAAAAAGATTATACACAATTTCCAAAAGACATAATCTTGACATTGCCTGACAATAAAATTATTTTAGATTGGATTTTCAGGGAGATGTCACTTTTAGCCTATATACAAACATTACTCCGTTTTGCTAAATTAGGACCAACTAAATTATCTCAAATCCAAATTAAAACAGCTAGAGGTGTATCAGGCCCTTGGGCCAACCTAGATCTGCCAATGCTTGAAAGAAAATATCCATGGCACGATATTGTTGAAGAATTAATGGGCAGAGATAGAGATAAGAAAAGGCAGAGAAGATACAAGAAAGGATTTGATTATTATAATGACCCCTATGGACGAGCGGGAGAAGGACACTATTGGCGAGAGATGAGAAACGAACCTTATTCGTGGAGTCAAAGGTCAACAGAGAGTCCGTATCCATCAAGAAATCAATTAACAGGGTGATAAAATGAGTAAGATTTTCATATTAGAGGATTGTCCGCAAAGAATTGAGTGGTTTAAGAAAACTTTTTCCGACTGTGAATTAGTTATTACGGCTGACGTGAATACCGCGTTTAACGAATTAACCAATAAACAATTTGATATAATTTTTCTGGATAGGGACTTAGGCAGTCCTCACACTACTGGTGAAGATTTGGCGTGGGAAATGAAGAATAACAAAGTTGCATCGTCAACTCCTATTATTGTCCATTCGGAGAACGCACGTGCTCATAGAGTAATGCCAAGATATTTGAGATCATATCACGAAGATGTTACCGTACTTCCATTCGGCAGACTTAAAAACTATTCAAAAAATGAAATATTTAAAATGAACAAGTTAGGTGTATCAGATGAACCTAAAAAAGAATCCCAGAACTCTACTATGAATACATTTTTACAGATGCAATCTCCGGAATCACAGCAAAAGACACAAGCAGCGGATGCGTTATTTAGACTATGGTCCAGTCAAGGAAACAAAATAAGCCAGACAAGGTATAGAAAACCCTCCGATATTTCCTCTCAAGATATAGAATACATGTGTAAAGAAGGGTTGACAAAAACAGTTGGGAATAATCTGGAAATTACGAATATGGGTTCTGAAATTATAAAAATTATGATTTTAGGAGATAACCGATGTGCATTGGAAAAAGATTATGATACTCCAATTGATATACGAGTGGCACAAGCAAATATAAAGAAAAAGAAGAAAAAAGGAAGCAAAAATGAGAATGATTGGTGGAGCCGATTCATGCAATGAGATTCGTAGTATACAAACAAACGAGAAGAGTTCCCAAAAAAGAGCCCGTCAAGCGGACTCTTCTTTGGTATGATAAGCTCTACGGCAAGATGCAAACATATGAATGCACTAAATTAGAATTTGATTATAAAGAAGAGAAATTTGTAGAAGTGCCAAAAAATGGTATTCTTCATAAAATTCCTGAAGAAGAAGCCACGCAAATTCAAAAAGATGTACTCGGAGTAAGAGGAGTTTGGTGTATGAGACCAAAACCTATGACTTATGACAAGAAGGTTATAACTAAAGAGGAAATTAACCCAGCCGAACAATGGTTTAACAAGTTTATTAATTATAGTAGTCTTGATATTTCTATAGTTGATATGGATAATAATAGTATAACATTCCAAGTTGATAAAGGAAAAGACGCTGACAATTTTGAAGATGAACTATATAGAAATAGGTTCGATTATAAGAGATTAAATTAAATGCGAAAAAAAGTTTTATATATTGAGGTTGCTGATACTCCATATAAGCATCAACAGGGATTAATGTTCAGAAAACATCTTCCTAAACATGCTGGTATGTTATTCAAATTTCCTCAATCCAGGAAATTACAATTTTGGGGGATGAACACATTTATTCCATTGGATATTGCTTTTATTTCCAATGATAATAAAATAACTAAGATAGGAAGAATAAAACCTTATGATTTGACGGCTATTGCTAGTGATGAAGAATGTTGTATGGCACTAGAAGCTAATGATGGTTACTTTGGTTCTAACGGAATTAAAGTTGGTGATGTAATAAGGATAGAGAGAAAAGATAATACAGATATTATTGTGTTTAATCCGGACGATACAGTCCCTGATATATCTTTAAAAGATATTTTTAGTTAGGAGCAAAAAATGAGAGTTATTAAAACTACATCATATGAGAAAAAGGCGATTGATAGATTCCCAGATAAACCTGTGTTTAAAGAACCGCAGGATAGTTCTGATAAGTGGGAAGCAGAAATCATAAGAGATGGAATTGAGATACCCATAACAGTCAGTTATGATTATGAAGGGGGAGATCCATCTACTGGATTTGCTGCTAGTCTTGAGTTATATAACGCAGTTGAGACAGATACTGGTAGACCTGTTACGCTAGAACCTCAAGAAGGAGAATATATACGACAAGCGATTCAAAAAGGGCTTCAGGAACAATCACAAGTACCAGATTTAGATGAGTCCGGAGAACAATGGTAAGGATAATCTCCACTAAAAAGTTTGCTCAAGTAGCACCCGTGGACCCGAACGATCCATACTTGTATGACGAGTTTGGGAAGGCTGTTTACGATCAAAGGGGGATACAAATGCGTCGCCCAACTCTAAAGGATGACAATAGACCTTTTGATAACAGTTTGGACACATTAACTCCTGATGATATTGGGTCAGATTTTTTAGTAGATGACAGAGAAGATGAAGGAGAATTGCCAACAGAACCAGAAGGTAAGGAAATAGAAGAAAAGGAATATCCTGAATTCAATACTTTATTTCAGGCGTTCAGATGGGGAAAAGAAAATAGAGAAGTAATGAGGTTTTATTATATTACTGTTAAAGGGACTTATATTATAAGAGATATAGAACCTCACGGAGATTTTTGGGCACGTACTACTTTGAAAAGAATATTAGTAACATGGGATGAGACAGCCGAAGCAAGCGGAATGGCTGCCCAAGGAGGAATCCCATTTGCTAGAGCGTTTAGGTTAGAAAATGTACAGAAGTATGATTTTATAGGGAAACAGTTTGAACCGAAATTTAATTTCTCAACAGTTCAGCACAACTATAAGAGAAGATTGAGAAGAAGGAAGCAGAAAAGAGAACGTGATAGAGAAAACAATAACTTAATGTAAAAGGTGTCATTATGACTGAACAATCAAATTTTCCAATAGCGATTAAGGCAATTACGGATATGGCTGATTATTACGACAGTAAGAATAAGCCAAAATTAGCTGAGAAATTAACGACTGTAGCTAGAAATCTCGTCAATATCAAAACCGCTCAATTTGTAGGTGGTCAAGGATATTGGGTTAGAAATACTCGTTGCTGGGATAATTGTTATAGACAGAAGAGAGCTACAGATACGACAAAGACCGCACAAGAAGTGTGGACGGCATGTCATGAAGAATACCTAAAATCTATTAATGATTCTGAAAGTGGTTGGGAAAAGTATGCGGAAAATATAGGAACTTTTAAATTTGCCGGAAAAAATATGCAGAACACGATTAAAACCGCAGCACAAACATTCCATAAAGAAATGACAAAAAGAGTCAAAGCAGGAGTCGAAGTTGGAGTTGCCGTCCATGCTACTATCCAAGACAATATAGAAAAATATAACAACTCATTTATAGATGAATTACAAGAATTAACAAAAATTGCCACTTATCTAAAAGAACATAAACAAAAGAAAGAAGCTGCTACTCTTACTGGTGTTGCAAATGAATTAATAAAAGAAGCAAGATGGTGGAATCCTTTGGAGTGGGGAGATGGGCAGTATATAACACAAATCAGAGAGCAAGTAACTACTATAGTAGATAATTTAGAAAAAAGAATACAACAATTAGGATATCATAGCTCGCCTCAAGAGATACAGCAATCGATGAAGGAATTATACGGAGAGATTACTCAGGGTGGACAATCTGGGCAATTAAGTCCTAATAATGGGCAGGTTTCAGGGGGTAATGTCCTGTATGGTATCGGAAGTATCATAAGACAAATTAAAGATCCAAAACTCAAACAACAGGCCACTGGTATTTTTACTAATACTCAAAGTATTATTTCTAATTTAATGAGAGCGGATACGGTAGAGACTTTATACACTGCGATAAGGAATTTCAATAATATAAATTCAGATATACAACAGATGGAACCAATGCAGCAAGGACAACCGGACACACAGCAACCTGCACCTTCTACAACTGTCCCCATGTCTCAAACACCTCCGCAAGGTGGACCTACAGATGTTCCAACGGAGACAGCCGTGAACCCTCCTAGTCCTAAAAGGAACATGGTGGATATGCTAAAAGGATATGTGACAAATGCCCTTTCTAGTAAAGATCCTCAAGTATTAGAAAATTTACATAGTCAATTAAACGATTTACAGGTACAAGTAAATTCATATATTGAAAATGCGAAAAAAAGAATCGAAACAGAAAAACCACGTTTATATACTGATGAGAGTCAACCCCAGACAACATCTCCTAGTGGATGGGAAAGCACGTTTCCTCCAGAACAAGCAATAGAACCAGCCGCCACTGTGCCACCGGTCAAGAAAAAAAGAAAGTCAAGTGTCAAAAAGAATAAGCCAGCGGCAGTCACTGATAAGCCAGTGGCCAGAAACCCACTTGATGGAGTATAATTTAAAATGACAGAAAAATATTATAAAAAGAGTAAAGGAATATTAAGGAAAATAAAGTAAGTATAGAAACAAGTACAATTGTTATAGTACAATATAAGGAGTAACTTATGAAGTTCGTGACTAATAAGATCAATTTACAACCTGGGAATTTTGCTGATTTCGTTCAGAAAACTCTTGCCAAAAACCTTGTCAAGACAGCAGAAAAAGATGAAGCGGAAAGTAGTGGACAGCCTGAAGCAGAAGCAAAACTAGTTAATGACCCAAAGAAAGAAGGCGGAAAGTCTGGAAAAGCTGATAATAGTGAAGCCCCAAGTAGTGGACAGCCAGAAGCCGAAGCCAAGCTGGTTAATAAGCCAAAGGTCGAATGCGACACAAACGAAGAAGTTAAAAAAGCTGATGGAAAACCGTTCGGCGGAAAACAGGCACCACCTTTTAAGAAAAAGGATGACAAGAAAAAGGATGACGAAGAAGATAAAGAAGATAAAGAAGATAAAGAAGATAAAGAAGATAAAGAAGATAAAGAAGATAAAGAAGATAAAGAAGCTTCCCGGAAAATGTCTTTCGTTAAACTGTCAGCATTGAACGGACCAACAAAAGAAATGTTGAGAACATACTGGCGAACACTATATCCTGCTGATTACGTCGATGCAATGCTTGCCGAGAAGTAATATAGGATAAGTCGTTTTATTGATTTTAAACCAAGGAGAGTTAGTATGCCAATTGTTCCCAACGGGAAGAAGCGTATAATGGAAGCTCAATATCCTCCTGGTCAAGGAGATCAATGGGGAACCGATTTTTTAGGCTCCTCTGGCGATTTTCCTTCAGACCAACAAGGTGGACCATCTGTAGATATGGATATAGAGCAACCAGTAGAACAAATTAATCTCGAAGAAACACCAGAAGCGAGCCAAGAGGGTGATACTAGTGTCAATGAGTTTATCTATAAAAAGTTAGAGAGTTTTGGATATCCTCCTCGTAGGATTGAAGAGTTCTCTGATGAATTTATAGAAGAAAAAATTTATCCAGGTGGAGTGAAAGACGTTACTATAGTCCTTCCTGATAGATATTATGGAAAAAAGAAACCAATATCCGATCCAGATTTGACACAAATTGTCAGTGAAATTCAGACCCAATTTGGCCTAACAATGACGGATGCATTGCGTAAAGAGAAGAAGGTTACTTTAAACTTTACTTCTCAACCTTCTTCTCCAGAAGACGAGGAGGATCAGATGATGGGGGACGATCTTGATGAAATTTTTGGTGGAAAAGGCCCAGGAAAAACTAAAAAAAGAACTAAAGACAGGAGTAGATTGGCACAAACAATCACAGAGATTATTGAAGCAAGTCGATCAGGATTGTTAGTGAAGTTAGCCAAACTCTCCGAGGAGAAAAAGAATGATTAATAAGAATGAAGATGCCCATAGAATTAAATTTTTAGAAGAAGCAATATCAGGTCCAAGTACACCGAAAGAAAAACAAAAACCATTACACAGTACGGACCCAATTGAAAAGACGCCCCGTATTGAAGATGTTAGGAACGATCATTCTATATTGAGTGCTGGTATTGGACATATTAAAGATACAGGTGGTCCAAAGCAGCAACTTGGTACTCAAACTAATAATAGCATTTGGGATTCTGAGATATTAGAGAGATTAGCCGGTACTCCATCTAATAAAGAAAAAACCTTAGAAACGAAAGAAAATATAAATAGATTAAGAAATTCTTTAAAACAGGGTAGAATTGATGAAATGGTTAAGTCTTTGCAAAGTACAGATACAAGAAAAGACGCTGGAGTCCGCAATATCGGAGAATATACAGAACGTGGTGCAAAATATCAAATGCCTACAAGACATATGAGTATATTCGATTCTGATACAGACTTTGGTAGAGTTCCACAAAAAACAGCAGGAGAAGGTGTTACAGAAGAAGTTAACAAACCCAAAGAAAAAGATGATTCATGGAAAGATGTTAAGGGCACGAAAAAAGTTAACAATGCTTTGGATAACTTTTTCGATCATCTAACAAAAAACGATAATAAATAATGCCTGGAATTGACAATGTACAGAATTTACAAGCTGCAAATGGAATGGCAGAAAATCTTACGGTTGCCATTAATAACCTTCGAGGGGTGATGGGAGGAGTTGTAGCCGGAGATGTTTCAGAAGATGTAACCAATCAGTCTCAGTCTGTAGACGCACTTAATATGCAAATTGTACAATTGACTCAATTAGACGAGTCAGTTAATAATTCCTCGGTAGCAATGGAAGATTTGAAGCAACAGGTTAAAATCCTTGTTACTACAATGGTCAGTGCCAGAGATGCTAATTTACAAGCAACGATTTCTGCTCCACAACAATCACAACAATCTGCTCCACCAATCGCAGCATCTGGAACTTTCAATTTGAAGAAACAGAGTCAATTTCCGCCAGTGCCACAGCCAATACAACCACCTGTCCCACAACAAGAAGGAATTCCATTACAAAATGAAGAACCTATAGAAGAGTTTAAGTTTATGGATTCTGCCGAATTAAGAGATTGGATGGAACAACAAGTAGATTCTGAATTTGTAAGAGAAAAACTTCTTAATGAAGCAGACAATGAGAAGTCCGATTTAATTGCTGATGCAATTAAACGATTTTTTGAAACAATAGTTGAGGAAGAAAAATTAGATTATGCGGAGGAGATTTGGGACAATATGCCAAATAGTATAAAAATAGAAAGTCCGCAAGTACAGGAGGGTGTGATGGAAACCAATTATGTGCCAAGAGAAAAGGCAGCAGAGACGGTTCAAGAGGCCAATGATTCTATTAAAAAATTGGCACAAGAAGATGCTAAAAAAGCAAAAACATATAATTTACACAAGTCTGCTCAAGCCAAATCAATGGAAAATGTTATTTTGTTTGGCCCTGGACAAACATATGTTGACCCCTTCACAAGACAACCAGCTTCAGAATGGAGTTTAATAGAACGGAATAAGGGTTTTGGATTAGTTGTAGATGATGTTTGGAATATTGATTGGGAAAGAGTATGGCGTCAAAATGTGATGGACAAGTATAGTCGTCCATATAGAGATGGTGATGGAAATTGGGTTGGTGGTTATATTCAAAAACGATTTGAAGTTGACAAATGGATTCCAGAAAAGAATAATCTTCAATTAAAACCTGGGCAATTAAGAAAAGATTATATCCCAGAAGAGAGATTAACAGAATCAAGAATGGTTGCTCAAAGAGCAAGTGCGAATTGTCCTTATGAATCTGCCGATAAAACAAAACCATTTAATTGGAAAGAAGCATCAAAAAAACAAGCAGGATTACCAGAGTGGATAGCTAAACCTCTCAAAACTGACGAGGAACCTTTTCACGCAAAAAATAAATTAAGACAAGAAGAGGAAGATGAAATAGCAAGAGAAAATGCCATGAGAAGAGAAAAAAAGGAAAGAGAATTAGGTAGGGATCTATCTGTCTTGCAGGGTAAACCAGTTAGAAGGCCCTATAGAAAACAAGTCGGAAAAACAATTTTCGATTCCACAGAATCATTTAATTTAAAAGAAGCATCTGCTAAAAAAAAAAGTTAGCATATCTGCCTGATACAGAAAGCCCTTTATCTAACGAACCTAAGCATCGTCGATCTCCTGCTAAGGTTTGGTTTGAGGGGAAAAAACCAAATCCGACTGGTGGAGTACAGTATGCCTGTCCTATTTGTGAAACACTTCTGGATACTACCGTTTTAGCTGATGGTGCAAAACCTCGTTGTAAGAATTGTACTGATGCTAGAGGACTTGGACAAGAAGGTGTTCAAATAGGATATAAGAATTGTCCTGATACAAAAAAAATACAATTCCCATCACAACAACCATTACAGAGGGCTGCTTCTAAGAATAAAATCGCAAAAAAGAAACTATCCCCAGAAGAACAAACAAAAAGATTAAAAAAACAAATTAATAGAACTCATGGACCTATGAAAGAAAAAGCAAAACAACATACGATTCCAGCAGAATTATCTGATTGTGGTGTTAATGATTGTGAGAGCGAAGATTTTAATATGCTTAATGCTCCAGATTCCGATATAAAAAGAAAACAAAAAAATTTAAAAGCCATTGACAATTCATTATTTGATTTAGAAATTGATGGTTAAAAAGGAAAATCAAAATGGGAATTAAATTCTCCATGAGTAATAGACAAGTGAAGAGGAAATTCTCAGCCTATTCAAGAGGTGTTGGATCGTCTCAATCAGGAGGTCAACATTACGCATCATCAGGTAATGCAAATACACCATTAACAAAGTCTATTGTAGAAGCCTATACAAAAACAGGACAGGCAATGGGAGCAGGCGGCGGTCTACCAAATGTCATGTATGGACAGCCTATGTTCTTTTCACCACTTCATACCCCTCAAAACTGGCAAATTGCCAGTAAAAAAAGAGAGATATATCAGTGGACGTATCTCCCTTATACACAAGTGATTATGGAAGATTTCACTTATCAGAATATGGAAGATATTGATTTTGCTTGTGAAAATTTAGTAGAAGATACATTGACTGGTGGACTTCTTTATGAGGATATAGATTATCCTGAAATTATGGATTCAGAGGGAAATTTTCGTAAACCTCCTCGTTTTTCAGAAAGAGAATGCGTTGATAAAAGATGTTTTAGTTTTTCCGCTTATGGGTATTGGAGAGAATTAAGAGTAAGTGAAGAACATAAAATTTTTGTGCTAGACGGAGATCTTTATAGGAAAAAGAAAAAAGTCGAAGGTGATGAAAAATATAGACGAAAAGTTGGAATTGAACCAAATGGAGTAAAAAAAGTTATCGTCCCCGATGATTTAATAAAGAGAGTGGAAGCACAGAATGTTAAAAGCAATGATTATTTACTTTGTCCCGTTCCTGAAGTTGGGACTCAAAATATTAAATCTGATCTTGCTTGGTTAATTGGATTATGTATTGCCGACGGCTTGATCTATAGGGGTAAGGATAGTTGTGCTGTTAGATTTACCGGTGATAGCAGAGAAAAGCATCTCGATGAATGTCAAATGATATTACAAAATAATTTTTTTGGTAAAATAAGCAAAAGGCAACACGGAAATGGAAATGGAAATGGATGTAGAATATCGGCAAGCACGTTGCCCGTGTTTAACTTTTTCTCAAAATACATCGTCAATAAAGGTACAAAAAAGAAATTTACACAAGAAATTTTTTCACTAGATAAAGAAACGAGATTACACATTCTTGCTGGTTATTTTGACGGAGACGGTTCGTTTAGTAAAAGAGAGATGAAACTAATAGCAAATAATTACTCAAAAGATATGGCAGACCAACTATATTGGTTGTTATTATCTTGTGGGATATCTTGTACATTATACAAACGAAAACTTAGTGAAGACCATTATAAAACGTCATCTAAATACTATTACATCATTAGTATTCCTGCTTCTGAAGTCAAAAAATTACAGACATATATGAAAAGTCACAAAATTCCGAAAGATTTTATACCTAAAACATCGAGAGAATTGAGATTTTTCTATGAAGAAGATGGACAAATATATTTTGCTCAACCTATATCAAAAATAGAGCAGTTTTACTACACTGGTAAAGGTTATGACATAGAAATGACTAATAGTCGTCACGCCTTAGTTGCGGATGGGTATATTTGTTCTAATTGTAGGTTCTATCAGTCGAATGAGCCAAAGGTGGCTGCTGGTATAGATTTTTATTCCGAATTTCCACTTAATGGATTCGTTTTAGAATGTAAAGACAAAAAGATATTGAAGTTCTTCGAGAGAACAGTCAAAAGACTTAAATTGAATTACTGGCTCAAAGCTATTGGATTTGAAAGACATTTATTAGGTGACGTGTATCCATTTGTAGAATACGAATGTAAAAAGTGTGGAAATCAAGGGATCTTACCTGATGGCACACGGTGCAATCATCCTGGTGGTACTGTTGGTAGAATAAAAATATTAAACCCAGACTGGATCACGGTCCACAAGAACCCAATATCAGAAGAAGCAGTGTATATGCTTGAACCAGATGATGAGTTAAAAGGCATTATAGCGACCAAGAGACCGGAAGCTATATACAATAGTCTACCACCTGCTCTAATTGAGTCAGTCTCAACAGGACAACCTATTGTTTTATCAAACAGAAATATTAGTCATATCAAATATGGTGGTAGTCCGTATAGTGCCTATGGCATGTCTATGATTCGTAGAATGTTTACCTATTTAGCATACAAGACAAAATTAATGACAGCAAACTGGATTGTTGCTGAAAGGTTAATTCTTCCCATCCGTATTGTTAAATTAGGGTCGGATAACCGTCCAGCTACGGCTGCTGATATTGCAGATGTTTCATCTCAACTTGTAGCTGTTGCCAATGACCCGAATTTGACACTTGTTACTCATAATAATTTCGATTATTCATGGGAGGGTGCTTGTTATTCAGAAGATACAGAAATACTTACTGAAAATGGATGGAAGCTTTTTGGTAAATTAGAGAAGGATGAAAAAGTTGCAACATACAATATGGATAACAAAAATTTGGAATATCAACTACCAACGGAATATCATGAGTACGACTACGATTCTACGATGTTTTCCCCGATGTATCATTTCAAAAATAAATATGTTGATGTTTTAGTTACACCGAATCATAGGATGTTAGTTGAGAGAAATAGTAAAATGGAAGTAGTTTATTCCCAGAATGTAACACATAATGATAAATTTATTTCTACTCTCAATTTGGAAAACACTACATCAGAAAAACGCAAAGATGTAAAATTCAATATAAGAAAAAAACATATACATAGACCAGATTATATTGGCAAGGTCTATTGCGTAGAAGTCCTTAATAGTATGCTCGTTGTACGTCGCAATGGAATGATTTCAATACAAGGCAATTCTGGCAAGATTCATAATATTACTAATGAATTGGAAGAAATAGGAAAAGAGATCCTAGACGGTTTTATGTTAAATCAAGCAATTCTAAATGGAGAAGCTTCTTCGTACAGTAGTGCACAGGTCGGTATTGAAATTATGATTGCTCGTTTAGAGAGTTGGAGAAATGAATTAGCGGACTGGGTTGAAAATCACATTTTCCTACCTATTGCAATGATGCAGAATTTTAAAGATGAGGAAGAGAGCAAAGAATCTGATGAAGATGTGTTTATTTACCCAAAATTAAAATGGAACGATCTACAGCTTCGTGACAGAACTAATTTTAGACAGATCCTTATGCAGTTGCATGATAAAGGATTGATTTCTGCCCAAAGGTTGTTAGAAGAATTCGATATCGATTACGATCAGGAAACAAGAAGAATAAGAGAAGAACAGGCATTGGCTTCTGCGACCGGACAATTCCTTGGACAACCACAAGGTGGTATGGGAGGGATGGGAGGTATGCCAATGGGTGGAGGAATGGGTGGAGGAATGCCACCTATGGATATAGGAGGTGGAGGAATGCCAGGAATGCCGGGTGGAGAACCAGGAATGCCAGGAGCAGCACCCGGAATGCCAGGAGCAGCACCAGCACCAGGAGGTATGCCAACACCTATGGCAGCCGCTCAACCCTTGTCGCCTGTACCTACCTTTATAAGTAAGAGAGGAAAAGGTGGGAAGTCCATGGCAGAGCAGCAGCAGGAGCAAGCCCAACAACAAGCCCAACAGTTCCAGCAGAGTTTACAGAATATAAGATTGACTACCCTTGAACAGAAGATGTTAAATGGATTATCCATGTTGTCTGGGCAAATTCCTTATAAATTCTACTTACAATATAAAATAGCCACAGCGGGTCAGCCTCAACCTTATGTTTTGGATTTCGCATATCCTGATGTTGGTGTTGGGGTGGAGGCATGCGGAGAGGTTTGGCACGATCAAATGGATCAAAAGATCCACGATCAACAAAGGGATCAGGTCTTAGCTAATATAGGATGGAGAATTTTGAGATTTAAAGAGGAAGCCATAGACGGTAAAATGCCAGAAATCCTCAAAGTGATTTACAATAATATTGCTGAAGCAGTTAAAGATAAATCTAGAAAAGTGAATAAAGCAGCAAGTGCTGATGAAAGAATTAAATTAGCAGTACCTCCATCGGGGATGTTTGATATTGATAATAATTTAAAGGAAGATCTGAAGTTTCAGAGAATAGATATGCAGGATGGTTTAGGACATATTTACCTAGTAGGAACTTGATTTGACATACAATCTTAAAAAAGCTAAAGAGGCCGCTGGACCAAGAAGAATTAAAGATAGAGGTATAAGATGGAAAGAACACTACGGCGAAAAGTCTTTGCCTTTGAAGGAAAGATTAGACGAGATCGTAGGTCCAGGGGTTTATCATAGATGGGAAGGTCATGATTATACTACATTTTCTGATTATTTTGTTGTAGTTGGTCCTTCCCAGGAAAGATATGGTAAGAAGTCATTTTTTGCCGGAATTAAAAAGCTACCACCAAAATGGAAGAGAAAAAAAGTATATGCTCCTGACGGAGAATACTTCTCAAATATTGCTTCCGCATTAAGTCATGCATCAAAAAAATGGGGAATTCCTTACCCGAAAAATCAGCATAATTATTCTACAGCTGATCTCGAAAATGTAGAAATCCCACGACATATTAAAGGTTAACAAAAAAAAAGAAGGAACTTTTTGTTAATATCTGGAATAACAACAAGTTAGACTGTGGCCACATTCTACACTAAAAGGAAAAATCTGTATGATTATGAAACCAGTCATAAAACTGGCTATTCAATCTATCGAGCCATTGAATAAGCCGGATTGGGCAGAATACAATTTAACCAGAATCAAAGTAGCATCAATAGACAAATCAAAAGACCTCAATGGGTTCGATTTAGAAGCAGCAAGAAAAGAGCATCCAGATCATCTATTCATCAAAGTTTTTGCAATTAAAGAGGATGAAGTGAATGATAATGGTGATGCGTTTTCAAAAAGCGAGTTAAAAAAGGCATATCAGACATTTGTTGGAGTGCCTATTTTTACAAATCATCAGAATGACGATGTGGAAAAAGCTAAGGGCAAATGTGTCCATTCATGGTATGACGAAAAAGCCGGTGGCATTTATATCATATCTATGATTGATAAGGTTGCATATCCAAGATTGGCAAGAGGTATTACAGAGGGGTATATAGGAGGGAGCTCGATGGGAGCAGCCGTGGATTATTCATGTTGCTCTATTTGCCATAATTCTGCCACTGTTGCGGATGATTATTGTGAACATATCAAAAATCAAAAAAGCAGAAAAATTAGTGCTATTGTTCCATGTAAATATCACGAGAGTAAAAACCAACCAAAAGATGATTGTCCAATATGCGGACAAAAATATGATGAATACAAAGTAGGAAGTGTCAATAAATTCAAACATTCAGAATCTAAGGTTTATGAATGGAATTATGGAATCAAATTTATTGAAGATTCTTTTGTAGTCAACCCTGCATGCCATGATTGTCTCGTCCAAGACATTCTTAATCCAGATGTTGTAAATAAAAAAATTGCTGCTATACAAGAAAAGTTAGAAAAATTGAAAAAAGCTGCTTCTTGTACATCAGGATGTAACCTAGAAAAATTTGCCGGTGAAAAAGAATTAAATTTTTTAGACGAAGCAGTTAATAAAATAATTGCAGTTTCTAAAAGTTTAATGGCTCAAAATAAACAAGTCTCGATGGAGTATGTCGCTAACCTCGTAGATGTGTTGGCAAACCTACAAACCACGACAGATGAACTTACGGAAATGGGATACGGTGAATTGCCGTCTCCAGATCCTACAATTGTTGAAAATATGGAAGTACCTTCAGAAGAAGAACTTACAGAAGAAACACAACAACAATCACAACCTTCCCCACAACAGGGAATGGCACAACCACAGCAAGTACCACCTGGGGGACAACCAGTGGTAACCCAGCCTGCACCAGGAGTTATGACAGAACAGTTCGGTGATTTAGGGTCGGTAACTAAGCCTAAGTTCTCAGCTGTCATCCGGAGAAAAAAAGAGGATTTATTACAAGCTTCTGGTATTATTGTAGATAAGTTAGAAGAGCTACAGGAAAAGTACACTGAAATGGAAAAAAAGTCAAATATAGACATAAAGGAAACCATAACCATGAGTGATACTAAGCAAGGTAACAGCGAACCTACTATTGAAAAGGTCGCAAGTCCAGAGCATCGTATTGATGTTATTAATGAAAAGCAACTAGACGATGCCAAATTCACAGGTGAACGCCAGGATGACAAATATCCTAAAGTTATCACTGAAAAGCAAATGAATGACCCCGAAAGAGATGTTAATGTTACATCAAGTGAAAGCCCACAGCCACGACAGGATGATAGTCCAAATGTTATCACAGAAAAGCAGTTTGATAGCATCAGTGGCACCCATGTAGCTCGTTGGGATGATTTCCCGAATGTAATTACTGAAAAGCAGTGGACAGAAACAAGCCGTAGACTTGGTTCAGAACTATCAAAAGACCAGTCAAATATTATCACAGAAAAGCAGTTGATTGATTTCTTGGATCATCACAGATATGTGGAAAGAAATACAATTACTGAAAAGCAACTTAACGATGATGCATTGACTACTACTGGTGATTTGTATCGTTGGGCATATGTTTATGATGCTGGTCGTCTAGTCAAATCAGCAGCAGAAGCAATGTCAGATGCTATTGCTTATTATGGATATACTCCAAATGAGATTAAAACAGCGTCTGCTTTTATCACAGAATCACCAAAAAACAGAAATAAGGCAGCTTATATGACCCTTATTAATGCGTTACCTCATAAAAAGGCCGCAAGAGATAATGAAAAAGACCGTTATGAGTATTTCGCAAAAACAGCTAATAAAGAAGTAAGACCGGAAGCCGTTGACGCACTTATTCTATCTATGGCTGATGCCATTGCTGATATGAGTGCAGATGACCTTATCGATACAGTTCAACATGTTTCATTCTCTGATAAGGCATTTGTTAAAATTGATAAAATGGCTTCAGATAAGATGAACAGAACAAAAGAACGTAAAGAAGGTGGAGGCAAAATTAATGCTCTTAAAAATGCTATTGCAAATCTTGGCACTGATAAAGAAGAAGATGGCCTTTATGAAGTCAGAACACATATTGATGACCTAGAAGTCGCTGAAAATGCAAACAAAAGTGAAGTTTCTCATGCTGCGTATAATTTTGCAAATAAAAAGGTGGCAGAAAGCGTTGGAGAAGAAATTGAAACAGCGTTAATCAATGTGAAAACAAATAAAGAAACAGGTCAAATTATTGCTATCCTTAAAGAAGCGAGTAAACTAACGACTGAAGAGTCCAATGCCTGGAAACAAGCAAAGAAATGGAATTTTGAGAAGACAAAGGATGACAATGATAAAGATGACGATGACAATGATGATGACGATGACAATGATGATGACGAAAAATTCAATTTCGATAAGAAAAAAGATGCATCCTCAAGACAAGAGATCGTCAAAGAAGCTCAACTCTTAGGTGGAGAAATGGGCGGACAAGCCGGTGCAGCACAAGGTCCAGGAGCCGGTGCAGCAGCACCGCAGCCT
>Ga0307379_10001195_pt1 | contig 41422 bp, 47 predicted proteins | sample UN2MG_FD_202237 | JGI IMG/M metagenome (GOLD analysis project Ga0307379, IMG submission 202237) | Soil microbial communities from Risofladan, Vaasa, Finland - UN-2 | ecosystem: Environmental > Terrestrial > Soil > Coastal area > Acid sulfate soil | place: Finland: Risofladan, Vaasa | collected...
TTTTGACCGAACCCGCGAGGCTCGCTATATAAAACTGTTGCTAGCTTGGTATTGGCAGGCTATAATCCCAGTCATGGCGGTACATTACATACAACAGATAACCTTTGCTAAAAGATGCGGAGTCCCTCGTGCTCAGGTTTCGGAAGGAATAAGGTCGGGCAAGTTGTCAAAGTGCGTAAAGGACTCTCGCATAGATGCTAACCATCCCGAGGCTGTAGCTTTCATGGAGAAGCGGATAGCGAGAAAGTCAGAAAAAGAAAGACCCGACTCAGAAAATTTTGAAAAATATCTACAATATAAACTGGTTGAGATAACTGATATCTTTTGTCACGAGGTCGAGTTCAATAATTGGCTGAAAGCCCTAAAATCGATCGAAGAAGTTAAAGAAAAAAGAATTAAAACCATGATAACATCTGGCGAGCTAATATATCGGGACTTTGTAAAAACGCAAATTTTAAATTTGGTTGATATTGCTTTCACTCGACTTGTATCAGACTCGCCCCGCACGATAGCGGCCAGAGTTCTCGAGATGATAAAAGCTAACGAAACTAAAGAGGCAATAGAAAAAACTATACACGACTTGATATCAACGCAAATTAAAGGGGTAAAACAAAGAGTTAACAAGGTTATTCAAAGCGATGATTGAGTTATATCGTGGCGATTGCTTAGAAATAATGCCCCTGCTTGAGCCGTCTAGCGTAGACCTGATTTTAGTAGACCCGCCGTACGGCACGATTAAAGAGAGCAGCGCGGGCATGTACGACCTCGGCGGGGGGTATAGCTCTACACAGTGGGACACAGTAATACCGATAGGCGAGATGTTCAGACAGTGTGATCATATGCTACGAGCCAAAGGCATGCTTGCGATTTTTGGGAAAGAGCCTTATGTGTCAAACCTTATAAGTTATAATCAGGATTTATTCAGGTTCTGTTTTAAAATGTACTGGATAAAAAGTCATTTTCCCAGCCCACTTTCTTGTAATAGAATCCCTATGAGCTACGCCGAAGAAGTTTGTTTTTTCTATAAAGAGTACGATACGGGACGAAAAAACATACTGCGGGCATACGCTAAAAAAGTTTTTGAGCATTGTGGGGTAGGCATAAAAGAGATATGTAAAACCATAGGAAACACAACGGTAGGTCATTTTTTAGGTTGGGAAAATATACAGTTTGGGATACCGACTGAGCGGGCGTATAACGCCTTAATCGCAGTCTATGGAATAAATAAAATCAATGGTTTTATAGAGTACGATAATTTAAAGTATCTATATAAACTCAGCGAAACCCGTGTTTTCAATCTTCCAAAAGATAAAAAAATTAAAAGTAATATTTTAAGATATGATAAAGAACACCCAAGCCTACACATAGCACAAAAACCCGTGGCTTTACTAGCGGACATAATAGAAACTTACAGCCATGAGGGCGACTTAGTCTTGGATTTTGCGATGGGTAGTGGCTCTACGGGTGAAGCGTGCATAAAAACGGGAAGGCGGTTTATAGGGATAGAAAAAGATGAAAAGTTTTTTAAGATAGCACAAGATAGGATTGACAATGTTAGGGCGTGATTTTGAGGCGTCAGGTGAGTTATGGTTACGGGAAGCTATAAGCGAGCTAACCGACTGTATGCGTATAACAACGCCGATCGAATGGGCTGAAACAAATCGATATTTACCGCTTGGTGTGACACCGCTCCCGGGTCTTTATAGCTACGAAGTGTGCCCATATCTAAAAGAAATAGTGAGTTGCTTGGACATACGCTCGCCAGTACGTGAGGTAACTCTGATGAAGGGAGCGCAAATAGGGGCGACATCAGGCGTCCTCGAGAACGCCATAGGCTACTATATATCGCAAGTGCGGTCAGCCCCAATGATGCTTTTAACGGCTGATAAAGAGCTTGCGAAAATAAGAATGGATAAACACATCACGATAATGATTCAGCAAAGCAACCTAGCCCACCTAATAAAGTCATCAGACGAGATAAGCAGGAACAAAACAGGTAAAACAAACGATATGTTGGAGTGGATAGGCGGGGGGTATTTGTTGCCTTTTGGTGCTAGGAGCGCATCAAAACTACGCTCAAGCCCTATACAAATTTTACTTGAAGATGAGGTCGACGGGTATCCTGATACGGTCGGGAACGACGGCGACCCTATGAAACTAGCCGAGGCACGCACAAACTCATATGCTCAAACCCGTAAAATTTTACGACTATCAACCCCGCTCTTAAAATACAAATCAAGAATCGAAAGAAAATATAAGGAGGGTGACCAACGCAAGTTTTTAGTACCGTGCAGAAACTGCGGGATACCGCAAGAGTTGCGGTTCTCGCAGAGTACGGAAGAAAAAAAAGCGGGAAAGATTTATGGGCTTGTTTGGGAGACTACGCCCGCTGGGGCTTTAAAAGCGGATACAGTGAGATATAAGTGCAAGCACTGCGGGCATCTACACTCAAACGCTGATAAAGTGTGGCTATTGCCACGGGGGCGGTGGGTCCCAACAGCCACCCCTCTTTCGGAGGACACGAGGTCGTATCATCTAAATGCTCTTTACGCTCCTGCTGGTATGTACTCGTGGGCTAATATCGTACGGAGCTACCTCACAGCGTGGGACACTAATCTAGGACAAGTTAAAAACATAAACGCCCTACAAGAATTTTATAATAATGATCTTGGGTTAACTTTTGAAAACCGAGGCGAGAAAGTACGCTTTATAACGGTGTCGGGGCTTCGACGTAATTTTTATAAATTCGGGGACATACCAAACGCTATGGCGTTGCTGTACTCCGGTAGCAGGATTTTAGCTGTTACTTGTTCTGTAGATGTTCATAAAGCGAATTTATCGGTTGCGGTTTTTGGATGGACTCGTGGGCGACGGTGCTATCTTTTAGACTACTGGATTTTTGAAGGGCATTCGGAGGATGAGGGAGATGAAGGGACATGGGGTAAGTTACAAAAGCTAGTTTTAGAAAAGGAATACATATCAGACGACGGCTGTAGATATAGAATAGCGTTAACAGTTATAGACTCTGGCTATTTGCCAAGCCAAGTTTACAAATTTTGCGAGAAGTTTTCGGGTGGGGTCATGGCTATAAAAGGGCGAGAGGCTTCGACAAAAACCGCAATTTTTAAAGAATTTTCACGCTTTCAAACAAACGCTGGGACGGCGGTTTACGGCGTAAATACAACGCTTTATAAAGACCGCATGGCTTCCGCTCTACATAAAAAGTGGGATAGAAAAAGTCTACAAGACGAGGGAGCTTTTAACATGCCTCTGGATATATCGGACGATTGCGTAAGCGAGCTTACAGCAGAATCGAAGCAAGAACATGTAAACACCGACACGGGCGAAATTACAACGAGATGGAAACGACCAAGCGGGGTTAAAAATGAGCTGTGGGATTTGCTGATATATGCGGCGGCTGCTATAGATATTATAGCGGTTACAGTCTGTGAGATTGATTTGCAGTTAGAAAAAGAGGTGGACTGGGTACAGTTTTGGGACTATATAGAATCGCAAAAATTGTATTTTTTAGAAAAATAATATAATATTGTAGCATGAGCGAAACATTTTTACAAGACAGGCTAACAGCTACAAAAGCGATGATAATAGCGTATGAAACGGCTATTGAAGCTTTAATAACGGGCGTGGCGTCGTATACTTTAGACACAGGACAGACAAAACAAACTGTGACTAAACTAGACATCGACAAGCTACAGCGAATGTTAGATATACTATATAACCGCTATACTACGCTATACACTAGGCTTAACGGCGACGGGGTTGTAAATTTTGGTGGTGCTTGGTAGTGTTTAAAAAAGCTATAGGGTATTTTAAGCGCAAGACTACGCAGGCTTCGGTGATACCAGCTGGGTACTCGTACGATATAAACGACGGCGAGAAATTCGTCGGCGGTTTTGGGCCTACAAAACTTTTTTATGAAGACTACCAAACGCTAAGACTACGATCAATACAGCTCTTTAAAGAGAATTTGTACGCTAGGGGGATTATCCGCAGGTTAGTAACTAACGAGATAAACGCAGGGCTAACGCCTGAAGTTATACCTAATGAAAAAATTTTAGGGCTTGAGGAGGACTCTTTGGGCGAATGGGCGGAGCTTGTAGAAGACCGATTCGAGCTATGGGCGAATTCAGCTACTCTATGCGACACTAAAAAGCAAAGCAATTTTGGGGCTATTCAAAGAGCCGTAAGGGCGGAAGCTCTTATAAGCGGTGATGCCTTAGTAATTTTACGACTCGATAGGGCCACGGGATTGCCACGGGTTCAACTAGTATCAGGGCAAAATATAGAAACGCCAATAGACGCCATGCCACAAATAGCGGGCTCAAGAATAGAACATGGGATAGAAATTAATCAGTATAACCAACACACGGCTTATTATGTTATACAACCCGATGGAACTTCGATAAGAGTGCCAGCTTTCGGGGCTCAGTCGGGCAGAAAAATAGCATGGTTGGTCTATGGTTGCGATAGAAGGATATCAGAGGTACGAGGCGAGCCGTTGCTGTCTATAGTTTTACAATCGCTAAAAGAGGTTGATAGATATAGAGACTCAACACAGCGTAAAGCTGTGATTAACGCCATGCTTGCGATGTTCATAAAGAAAACACAAGATAAAATAGCAACGAGACCAATATCAAATTCCGCCGTTTTGAGAGGTTCGGCTACAGTATCTACAGAAACGGGCGAGCAAAGAAAATACCAAATAGCTAAATCGATACCTGGCATAGTAATAGAAGAGCTACAAGCAGGCGAAGAGCCCATGGCTTTTGGCAATCAAGGAACTGATACTAATTTTGGGGCTTTTGAAGGGGCTATAATCCAAGCAGTCGCTTGGTCTCTAAGTATACCACCAGAAATTTTGAGGTTGTCTTTTTCTAGTAATTACAGCGCGAGCCAAGCGGCCATAAATGAATTTAAAAATTATTTAAACTCCATAAGAGACGAGTTCGGGGCAACTTTTTGTCGTCCGATATACGAACAATGGCTATTAAGCGAAGTTTTAGCAGGGCGTATAGAAGCCCCTGAGCTAATAACGGCGTGGCGTGACCCTTTGGAATTTGATATTTACGCATCTTGGATAGCTAGCGACTGGAGCGGAGCAATAAAACCATCAACAGATATAAGAAAACAGGCTCAAGGTTATGCAGAAATGGTAAAAAACGGCTGGATAACTAACGCTAGAGCCTCTAGAGAATTGACAGGCACAAAATTTAGCCGTAATATCAGAACAATACGGCGCGAAAATATGGCGAAGCTTGATGCGGGGCTACTTATAAATGACGGGGTAGCACAAGAAACGGGCGAAGAGACAGAAGAAACTGGAGAAGAAGAATAAGATGGCGAATACAATAGAAATTGTTTTAAACGATACGACTTGGACAGAAGTAGCGGATAGTACGGCAGGCTTTATAACTAACGAGGGTGGAGCGGCCCTACGCTATCGTGAATCTGATGTGCTTCCAGACCCGAGCGATTTACTAGGCCATACCCTAGAGCTAAAGTCAGTGGCTTTTGTCGCTTTCTCTTTGCAAGTAGGGCAAAAAGTCTATTGTAGGTCGGCTCAAGGCTACGGGAAATTAGCGTTAACATTGGGGGCGGCCTAAAATGTGGTTACTTGAAGAATCAACAAGATTAAGGCTTGAGGCGGTAAGTTCCGAGCATATACAAGACCTCGAAAAAAAAGAGGCAGAATTTAAACAGCGGGCTTTAGACAAACAAAAAAGATTATATTCTATTGTAGTATACAATAATAAAAATGTGGCTAACATAGAGATAAAAGGGATATTAACAGAAGAGCCAGATTTTTTTGCAGAATGGATTTATGGGGCTAATACAGTATATAGCGATATAAACAAAGCGTTAAAAGACGCCGAGGAAAACTCAAACATAGACAGGATACAACTAAACATAAATTCCCCGGGTGGGGAGATTGACGGCTTTTTTGACACGGTTGCGGTGTTGCAGTCTGTGACTAAACCTATGACTGCAAATGTTACAAATTTGGCGGCCTCGGCCGCTTATGCTATAGCGTCACAAGCCGATAGCATAACGGTTAATAATCGGGCCGCAAGAGTTGGAAGCGTAGGGGTTGTTGTTAGTATGTATGTTAGCGAAAATGTCGTCGATATAACAAGCTCTAACGCTCCAGCGAAGCGTCCTGACGTTATGACTAAAGAAGGAAAAGCGATGGTAAGAGAAGAGCTAGACGCTCTTGAGGAACTTTTTATCGAAGCAATAGCGGAAGGGAGAGGCACAACTACGGTTAATGTTAAGAAGAATTTTGGACGGGGCTCTGTTGTCATAGCTGATGAAGCTAAGCGACGGGGTATGATTGATGAAGTGGCGGGCAGTAGCCCCGTGAGTAAAATTAATAATAAAAATGAGGGGAAGAAGAAAGTGGATTTAGAAACTTTAAAAGCAGAGCATGCCGAGCTTTATAAAATTGTGCATGATAGTGGAATCGAGGCTGGTCGTGGATTAGAACGAGACAGAGTATCGGCTCATCTAACTCTTGGCGAAGCATCAGGCTCTTTAAAAACAGCTGTTGAAGCTATAAAAAATGGCTCTGATTTAACACAAGAGCTTAACGCAAAATATATGGCTGCCGCGATGAATAGGGGAAATCTAAATACACAGATATCCGACGAAGCTCCAATAGTAACCCCGAAAGACCCAGTGGAGTCGATTGAAGACGCAGTAATTGCGGGGATTAAAGACAGAGTGGGGTACAATTTATGAGCAATCTAACAATAACAAACATAGATTTAGGTAATGTAATTTTAAAAAGTGCCGAGTTTGAAGACGGGCTTTTAACTTTTGCTGGTGCTGGAACGGTACTTGCTGGAACAATTTTAGCACGGGATAGTGTAAGTTTAAAATTTATTCCTTTTGTAAAAGGCGGAAGCACTAACGAAAACGGTATACCGAAGGCTGTGGTAACTTACGATATAGTGGCAACAGGTGCAGGCGATATAGCTATCCGTGCAATGATAAAAGGCAATGTTAAAAAAAGCCTTTTAATCATAGACGCAGACGGCGATGACTCAAATATTGATCTCGCCGTACGAGACCAATTGCGGAATTATAACATTAATGTTTTTGTTGTTTTAGAATTAACTCAATACGACAATCAATAGGAGAACATAATGAGCGATAAGTTAACAAAAAAAATGCTACCTGTTTATGAGAGTATGGCGTCCCCGACTCTTTTTTTATCAGGTCTTTTTCAATCACCGGCGTCGAATTTTTATAACTCGGAAGAAGTAGAAATTGATGTAGTACGCTATGATGAAGAAATATCCATAGTTATACAGGATTTATCAACTGGCGGAAGAAATAACAAAATGGATTTGTATACAAATAAAAGATTTAAAGCACCAATTCACAAAGAAAAAACTACTATAAATTCTTTTAATTTGAACCAACGGATAGCTGGTAAAAACCCTTTTGAAGATGTTATTTTTCAAGAAGTAGCCACTACTAAAGCTTTAACAGCTATAGCACAAATGGGCTCAAAAATCAAGCGCGCTATTGAGCTACAGGCTTCTCAAGTTTTGCAAACGGGGAAACTGGATTTAAAAGATGAGAACGGCGTTAGCTTATATGCATTAGATTATAAGCCAAAAAGTACGCATTTTTTCACGGCATCTACGACATGGGACAATATAGCGACTGCAACACCTTTAAAAGATTTAGAGACGATGATGGATTTAGTGCGAGCCGACGGAAAAGTACAGGCAGATCAAATAATTATGGGTTCAGCGGCTTTTAACTACTTTATACAAAGTACTGAAGTTAAAGCGGCTCTGGATAATAGAAGAATTACTCTAGGAACGATATCCCCTGTGGCTATGCGAAGCGACGGCGGAAAGTATCAAGGCGTGTTGAGTATCGGGAATTACATGGTTGACTTGTGGACATATCAGGGCTTTTACGAAAACCCAGAAACCAAAGCAACTGTACCGTACATTGACCCGGCTAAAGTTATTGTGCGTGCTTCTACTGCTAGAATGGACGCAACTTACGGGGCAATACCTCGCTTTAATGTGCCAAACGCTGGGCTTGTTCTTCCATTTTTACCACCGCGATTATCTAGCGTATCAACTGGCGTGGATATTTATACTAACGCGTATTTAACGGAAGGTGGCGAGCAACTAGTAGTATCAGCAAGCTCAAGACCGCTTATGATACCGACCGCAATAGACAGCTTTGGTTGCTTAGATAGCGGAGTTTAAAGAGTGGGGCTTAGAGAAACGGCAACAGCTGATTTAAATACCATTTTATCTGATAACGCAGACTTTGCGTACGATATAACACTAACAAACCCTGGCGAAGACTCGCTGGAGCTTTTAGGATATACTACAGATATCAGCCAAATCATAGACCCCGACACAGGTCAAATTGTTTCGGGGCGTTCGGCAAGCGTTGCTCTTTCTATGCGAGTTTTAAAAACTGCGGGATTTGATATACCACAAGGGATTACAGACGAGACAAAGAAGCCGTGGCGAATAGAATTTAACGATTTAGACGGTGCTTCTTATACTTTTGCGGTTCAATCTTCAAATCCTGATAGAGCTTTAGGAATCGTTACATGTGAGCTTGAGCTATATACCGCCCCAGCGGAGCTACATAATGCCGCTAATTGAAAAGCTTATAGATAAGCATGATAATTTTGAGGTAGTGCGTGATAAAATAGTAAGCATTCTAAGAGACGAAACTATAGCACAGCAGGCGTTAGCAGTTGCGGGTGGTAAAGACCCGTCACAATGGAAGCTTGAGGTTTATGCTGAAAGGTCGAACCCGTGGGAAAAATGGCTAAATTCACAAGTAGATAGAACCCCAATTGTTAATGTTTGGTTAGATAATTTAAACTTTAATTTAGCTAATAGTAACGCAGTTAATCGGCAAAAAGCCGAGGCTACTTATAATATTGACTGTTACGGTTTTGGTTTAGCGCGTGATGTTGAGCTGGGCGGGCATATATCGGGGGATAAAGAAGCGGCCTACGAAGCACATAGAACAACTAGACTTGTAAGAAACATTTTAATGTCGGCTTATCACAAATATTTAGATTTGCAGGGGGTTGTGTGGGGCGACCGTGAAATTCAGTCAATAACAGGCTATCAACCCGAACTGAATGGTAGACAAATTCAACAGGTTTATGCAGTAAGAATTAAACTTGGCGTTGCGTTTAACGAGTTTTCGCCACAATTCGAAGGTACTCCACTTAAAAAAGTTACGGTAGCTGTAAATGATACCGAAGACGACAAGTTATTAGATGTAGAGTATAATTATTAAAAAATTTTAGGAGAAAGATATGACTATATCGACAGCAGTCGACCCGAACGCTAGAGCAAGCATTGTAGGGATTGATGTTAAATATCAAAATCTAGGACTTGTAGGCGGATTTTTACCGCAACGAGTCGCTATTGTGGGGCAGGGCTCGACTACTGCGACTTATGATTTAGTAAGAAGACAAATAACTTCAGCTTTTGAAGCTGGACAAACTTATGGCTTTGGCTCTCCGATTCATCTTTCAGCAATGCAGATATTGCCTGATAATGGCGATGGCGTAGGCAGTATACCGGTCACAGTTTACCCGCTTGAGGATGATGTAAGCGGGATAGCTTCAGCGGGCGAGATTACTCCTTCGGGTATTCAATCCGAGACCGCCGCTTATAGGGTAAGTGTTGCGGGCATGTTATCTGAAGCTTTTATCATAAATGCGGCCGACTCTGTAGCTGTAAAAGTAACAGCTATCACAGAAGCTATTAATGCTAGTGTGAATTTGCCCATTGTTGCGACTGACGACATAACAAAAGTAGACATTGAGGCAAAATGGAAAGGCGAAAGCGGTAACGATATTATAATTAGTATAGAAGGCTCAACAACAGCGGGAACAGTTTTTGCGATAGTACAGCCGACCTCTGGCGATGTTAACCCTGATGTCGACGGAATATTAGCCGAGATGGGCAACACTTGGGAAACGCTAATTTTAAATTGTTTAAATAAAACCGATATCGTGACCTTAGAAAAATTTAGGGTCTTTGGCGAAGGTAGATGGCAACCATTAGTTAAAAAACCTCTTATAGTTTTTAGCGGAGACACTAACACAACGGTCGCAAATGCTGTAACAATCCCCGAGGCTAGAAAAACTGACAGAATAAATTCGCAATTAGTAGCACCGGGGTCAGTAAATTTGCCATTTGTCATAGCTTCTCGTGAACTTGCAAAAATTGCAGTAATCGCAGAAGCAAATCCACCGAAAGGCTACAATAAACAAATAGCCGATGGAATTTTAGCAGGAGCGAATGGCGACCAGTGGACATATATAGATAGAGACGAGGCTGTAAAAAAAGGAAGCTCTACTATAACAGTAGAAGATAGCGTCATAAAACTTGGCGATATAGTTACCTTTTATCACCCAACGGGCGACCCATTTCCGTCTTATAGCAAGGTAGTCGCTATAATAAAGCTGATGAATATAATTTATAATCTTGATTTAGAGTTTGAGTCGATAGAGTGGGCCGACGCCCCGTTGATACCTGATAACCAACCGACCGTTAACCCTGATGCCAGAACACCGAGTGCGGCAAAAGCGGAGGTAAACGGAATTTTAGACTATTTAGGCACACAAGCTATTATATCAGACCCTGAGACCGCTAAGAAGAAAACAACCGCACAGATAAACCCTACAAATCCTGATAGACTGGATATAGTGGTAACGGTGCAACTATCGGGAAACAGCAATATAAAGGCTGTTACTATAAATTTTGGCTATTTTGTTGGAGGTGCTAACTGATGAGCGTAGGCGGTTCGATTGAGTCTGTGACTATAGACGGCGTTATTTTCGCTGTTACGGCTGATGCAGATGTAACAAGGCATTTAGGGGGCGACCAGAACGAAGTGGAAACCAACGGCGACGGTAGCTCAAGAATAATAAAAACGAAAACAGCGTGGAAACTCGATGGGCTTGTTTTAAGTATAGATGACTTAAGAGAAGACCAAGAATTTTTACAAGCCCATGCAGACCTAAAAAGCTTTTTTACAGTGCTAATAAGCTTCGCATCAGGGGCTAAATACGACGGGCAAGGGCAAATAACGGGCGATTTAGTGTTCTCAAGTAAAGCCACAACAGCTACCGTGAGTTTTACGGGTACTGGTAAGCTATCGAGGCAGTCATGAGTATAGTAGTAAACAGCGAGCTAGCCGAAAAAGAATTTTTTAGATTTGCGGATAGCATGGGTATTGATGTAGATGTTGACGATATGGAACACGATGACAAACAGTCTTTTTTTAATAGTAAAAAAATCATTATAAAAGCTATTATGTTCGGAAGTCTAATTATTAACGACAACGGCGAGCCTGTTTTCACACCGCAACGAAGCGAGAATCGTGATCCTATAACTTTTTATGAACCTACTGGAAAGTCTATTTTATCTATGGACAAAAGGGGAAAAGGTCAAGATGTTGCTAGAATGTATGAAGTGCTTGGAGAGATAACTAAAACACACGCGCAGAAATTCGCCAATTTAAAAATATCTGATTTAAAAATTTGCCAAACGATATCCATATTTTTTTTGGTATAACGTCTGTTCTATTGGTACGCCATGGCGAAGACGAAAAGTTGCCAAAGGGCAGACATACGCTTTTAACTGTGGCTAAAGAGATGTTGTTACAAATAACTAGAGATTACAACGGCTTAGGCGACTTTAGAGAGTTAAAGTGGCATGAAATTTTATTTTTTTATGATGGGCTAAGGCAAGAACTGCGGGAGGCGACAAAACCAAATGGCTAACAAATACACGATCGAAAATGTTTTTAAAGCTGTTGATAAAGTGTCAGCTCCAATCTCTAAAATGCAAAATAGGATTATGAAGTTTACTAATTCTATCGGGAGGGGATTCTCTAAAGCCAACCGTTTTGTTGATAAACTCACGGGGAAGCTAAAAAATATAGCTAAAAGCGGAGCTTTGGTCTTAGCGGGAGCGATGACCGCCATCGGGCTTGCTATTGAAAAAACCGCAGAAAGAGCCGATGTACTAGCAAAGACCGCCCGCACGATAAACATGCCGATAGAAGACCTGCAAAAATTCCAATTTATAGCAGAGCAGAGTGGGATATCATCAGACTCTTTAACAAAATCGCTCGGCATTTTAGATAAGCAAATAGGTCAAGCAAAAACAGGAACCGGGACACTTGTCACGATGTTAAAAAAGTCAAACCCGGTTTTACTAAGACAATTGGCGGCCGCCAAAAATACCTCGGAAGCTTTTACGCTTATGAATAAAGCGATAAAAAATACTAAAAACCCGACAGACAGAGCCGCTTTGGCTTTCGCTGCTTACGGCAGACAGGGGCTAGCGATGACTAATGTTGCTAACTTATCATCAAAACAGCTTAAAGCTTTAAGCAAAGAAGCGGAAAAAAATGGCATTATCACAGAGAAGCAGGCACAAATGGCCGAGGCTTTTGACGACCAGCTGAACTCTTTAAAACACACTATGCAGGGCGTTTTGCAAGAGGCAATTTTGCCGATGCTTCCGACTTTACAAGAATACTTGAGATTGACGCAAGATTGGATAATGAATAATAAAGCCCTTATAAATACCGATATAAAAGAGATTATAATGGGAGTAGGAAACTCCATAGCGTTTTTAGTAAAACACGGCAAAACAATAGGAGAGGTAGTAGTTGCTTTAATCGCCCTATCTTTAGCCATAAAAACGATAAATGCAATAATGATAATAACTAATGTGATTATGGCCGCCAACCCTATAGGAGTTATAATAGCTGGTGTGGCTTTACTAACGGCGGGTATTATACTTCTTATTAAATACTGGGACAAATTAAAAACGGCTTTAGAAAACACTAAAGTTTTTAAAATGTTCTCGAAATTTTCCGGTGGTATTAAGTCGTTTTTTGGTGTAAAAGATGACACTGATAAAAAAGACACGGCGACAACAGCATCTGTAGTAAGTCCACAAGCTAGGGTTTCCAAGGCTTTTAGCGAGTCTAAAACTACTGCTAAAACGGAAGTTACTATCAAAGATGACACGGGAAAAGCCAAAGTTACTAAAGGCTCTTTGGGTGGCGGTTTAAAACTGCAAAAATCGGGGGCTTTTTAGTGAGTTGGCAAGATAGACTACAAAAAGCGGCTTATATATCACCGCTAGGCTTTAGGCGTGTTTTTCACTATGAAGATGTAAATATAAGCTTCATAAAAAAGACAGCGGACTTTGAGTTTCCCGCAAAGGACGGTAGCTATGTTCAAGATTTAGGAAGAGCTGGCAGGCGAATACCTCTGCGAGTCGTTTTATGGGGTGATGACTATGATAAAGAGGCATTAGCTTTTGAAGCGACCCTGCTTGAAAAGGGGGTCGGAAGACTAGAACACCCGATTTATGGAACTATTAATGTTATACCATTTGGAGATATAAAACGAAGGGATGATTTAAAAACATCAGCTAATCAGGCTATTATTGAAGTAGAGTTTTACGAGACTATTTTCGAGCTTTACGCCGGGGCTTTAACAGACATTTTAGATGATATTTTTAAACTTGTGGACTTATATAACGACGCTTCTTCTGGTCAGCTAGATGCTGAAGTTATAGTAGATACGGTCGTACAGGATGCATATTTTAGAAATTTTTATGGAGAATTAATCGGCGGAATAACTGGAAGCTTAGGAGGCATAGCTAATTCAGATGAAGCGGTAAGAACGCAGTTTAACGCTACAAGTCAATCGATGACTCAAGATTTAGAAAGTACGGCGGATATAGACACTAAAATTTTAGGAAGTCAAACAAATATTTTAATACAGCTACCCGCTAAGGTTTCAACAATTAATATTGATGCTAGGTACGGTGCGTATTTATCGCTTTTTCAGGGCGTATTAGACTATACAGCCGATAACATACAAATCGAGCAGATAACTAACAAGGAGATAAACGAATTTTTTAGCCGTGATATGCATGCTGGATCGTATTTAGCGGGGATAATAGTAGCTATTTTAAATACAAGATTCGAATTGAAAAGCGAAGTTTTAACATACCTTGATAATATAAACGAGCTGTTCACGCAGTGGACAGACTGGAGAGAGGCTAACTACGCTTTGCTAGGCTCAGAAGATGTCGGCGAGATGTACGGCACTTTGCAACAAACCGTGGCTTTAACAAGTAGCTTTTTAGTACAAGAGTCTTTTGATTTAAAAACTGAAAAAACTATTATTTTAGATAGAGACAGGGCGCTACTTGAGCTTGTAGCGGAACTATACCAAGATATAGATAACGACACGATAGACCTTTTTATAAAAACAAATAGCTTATCGGGCGACGAAATTTTAGAGCTACCACGGGGGCGACAGGTTGTCTATTATGTATAAGATACTACAAGGCGACACGCTAGAAAAGATATCAAAAAAAATATACGGCACGGGCATTCATGACGACCATATATTGCGGGCTAACCCCGGGCTGACTTCTACGCTGATACCGGGTACTACAATCGCTATTCCGAAACTTCCAGATTATCCGGGAGATTTACCGCAAATTCTAGGGATAAAAGAGGTTGAAGATGTACAGGTATATATCGACGGCAACCGTTTTGAATTTTGGACGGATGTAGAGATAAATTTAAGCTTGGATAGTATAGATAGCTTTGTTTTTTCCGCACCTTTCGACCCTTACGCACCCGGTTTTAGGGAACTTTTTAAGCCGTTTACTTTTAAAAAATTAATTTTGAATGTCGGAAAAGAAAGGCTTATAACGGGAGTTATCGTCGGCAATCACCCAAGCCTTGATGCAAACAGCAACACAATATCAGTATCGGGATACGCAACACCGGGCATTTTACACGACTGTAATATGCCGATAAATAGCTACCCGATAGAGTACAACACAGTTAACCTGCGAGATATAGCAAAAGCTCTAACCAAACCTTTTGGCGTGGATACTATTTTTAAAAGCGAACCAAAGGGAAATTTTGAACAAATAGTTTTAAATGCAACCGATAAAATTTTTGACTTTTTAGCAAAACTAGCTAAGCAAAAAAATTTTATTATGTCAAATAACGAATACGGGGCGTTAACTTTTTTTCAAGCGATAACAGACACAAACACAACCGTGGCTGACCTAAGCGAAGGAAAAGCACCGTTGATGTCTATAACGCCAAACTTTAACGAACAAGAATATTACAGTCATGTGACTGGGCTAGCTTACGAGTCTATAGCTACTATCGGGGATAAGTACACAATAAAAAATCCTTTTTTAAAAGATGTTATAAGACCTTTCACATACACAAATAATAACACCACAGCTTCAGATTTAAAGACAGCCGTAGAAGCTAAAGCGGGGAGAATGTTTGCGGAGATGGTGTCCTATTCTATAGAAGTTTCGTCATGGCATGACCAAAATAACGATTTGTGGAGACCGAACACAGTAGTTTCTTTATACGCTCCACGGGCGATGATATACGAAAAATATTATTTTGTGATTAGGTCTGTATTTTTAAAGAGAGATAAAAGCAGTTATACGGCGACTCTAGAGCTAGTGTTGCCCGGCTCTTTGAGCGGGATAATCCCGACGGAGTTGCCATGGGGCTAATAGCAAGACTAGTCGAGATAAAAAATAGAATTTTAAAAGTGGATTTGAATAGTAATAATATTGTGTCGACTTGGCATTTTCAGCCTGCGGGAGATGACGCCCCGCCTCTTATAACGGATAAAGCTTTTGTGAGTGAAACAAAAGGAGCGGACGCTTTTGCCTCGCTTGGTTTTTACGATACTAAAAACAGTGGCGTAGCGGAAAAAGGAGAAAAGCGGATTTTTAGCCGTGGAAGCGACGGGCTAAAAATAGCAGAAATTTACCTAAAAAAAGATGGGTCTATTAATATAAGCGGGGGTAGTGGTACAATACATATAAAAACAAGCGGAGAAATAGAACTAAGTAACGGTAGCGGAAACATAAAATTGACCCCGGGCGGAAAGCTAGAGATAAACGGGGCGGACTTTTTAAGTCATACCCACAGCGGGGTAACGAGCGGAACAGAAGACACAGGTGGGGTTGTGATTATATGAGTGATATAAAACTTTTTCAGACAAATGATGATGGTGAGGTAACTTTTCAAAACGGTGATTTAATACAATCTACAGGAATAGAAACGGCGGTTTATTTGTCACTTTTTGGCGGAAATATCGACGACGGCGGGCATGACGACATAACAAAAGAATACTGGGCGGATTTAACAGAAAACGACTCGGCTTATAAATACAGAAGCGAAACACAGCATATTTTAGCTAATAATGTGTTAACTACGGCAGAATTAAGAAGAATTGAGCAAGCAGTTAAAAGGGATTTGCAGTGGTTGATTGATACGAATACGGCAAAAAGCATTTTAGCAGAAGCTAGCTCGCCCGTGATAGATAAATTAAAGCTTGATATTTTTATAGATGAGCTAAAATTGGAATATGTGGAGACATTAACAAATGGCTAGTATACCTACGGTTAAAAGCATTATTAATAATATAAAAGCTTCTTATCAAGCTACCTTTGGTCAAGCAATATCAATTTTACCCAAATCTTTTTTATATGTAACCGCTAAGGTGCTTGGCGGGCTATACATAACGCTTTATAAATACGCAGGTTTTTTAGGTCAGCAGATGTTTATACGGCTAGCATCATCTAAAGAGATAACGCTAAACGGGGTTAAAGTGATTCCGCTTATAGAGCTGGGGCGACAGGAAGGGGTCACAGACCCAACAGACCCGGTATCTGCTCAATACCTAATCGCTATAACAGTAACAAATCAAATCGGTTTTTTGCCTTCTGGTTCTATTTTAGTAGGCGAAAAAAACGGCGTGACATATATAACTATAGGCTCTACAGCTTTAGGTGCTGATACTGTTTACGCCACGGTTAAAGCAGTTAGCGACCAATCAGGCGGAAACGGGGCGGGGATAATTGGAAATCTAGACATTGGGGACTATATAAATTTTGTTAATCCTCTTGCTAATGTCGAGACTAGAACGATAATCGACAGCCAAACAATAACGGGCGTAGACGGCGAGGACATAGACACCGTCTATCGCCAGCGAGTTTTAGACAGACGCCAAAAGCCACCGCAGGGTGGGGCATATTCTGATTACGAGCTATGGGCAGAGTCACGCCCGGGGATAATAAATGCCTACCCATACACGGGAGACATCCCCGGCGTAGTAGACACATACATAGAAGCGAGCGTGAGCAGTTCTGGTAACCCTGATGGCTTCCCTACACCTGCACAAATCGCAGATGTGGCCGCATATATAGAGTCGGTGCGCCCAGCAACAGCCTTTGTGAATATACTCTCTATTACTCGGCTACCCTTTAATGTCGAGGTTTTTGATTTAGAAGTGGACGATATAGGGCTAGTTAAAGATGATATAGAAAAAGCTTTAATTCAATTTTTCTTATCTCGTGAGCCGTTTATACCGGGTCTGTCTATCTTGCCAAGAGCGGATAGAGTGACAAGAAGTGCCGTGGGTGGTATTGTTCAAGATGTTGTTGACTCTTTCGGCGGAATTTTTGCTGGTGTGTCGTTAAAGATAGAAGCAAATCCAATAGAGATTTACTCTTTAGCTGAAGGTGAAAAAGCAAAGCTAGGCGTTTTGAGTTTCCCGGTATGATAAATTTTTTATCGCTATTTAAGAGGCTACTACCGCGAGCCAAGGCGTGGAGCTTAACGGCTTCTAAAGATTTGCAAAAATTTTGGCAATCTTTGACTGTGGTTGGAGAAAATTTTAAAGATTACGCACTACAAGTAATTTTTAAAGATTATTACGCTTTTAAAACCGAAAAATTAGACGAATGGGAGTTAGATTTTGGACTTGTACAGTCTAATTTGAGCGATGAAGACAGACGGAAACGACTGGACTCGGCATGGAAAGCCACGGGCGGGCAAACTATCGCATATATACAGAGCGTTTTGCAAAAAGCGGGGTTTGATGTGTATCTTCACGACTGGTGGGAACTCCCGCGCGATAGCGTTCCAGTGACTCGCAATCCGCTCGCATATTTACGCCGTACTTATCTACCGCACGGCTCTGTTTTAACCGTGGGTAATGCTTTAGCGATGTGCGGGAAAGCCGAGGCGATGTTTGGAAAACTAGAAGAGAGGACATCTTACCCGCTTGTCAATAAGATTGACACCGTAACAAAGCGTATATCGTTGACCTGTGGGAGTGCTAGGGCTATGTGCGGAAAAGCCGAGGCGATATTTGGCACTTTTGATAGATTTGTTTTTGCAAAAAAAGATTATGTTATCCCGCTCGACCAGTACTATTGGAATTTTTTCTTATATATAGGCGGGGCTACTTTTCCAGACACAGCCCAGATATCGCATATAAGAAAAGATGAATTTGAAAATTTATGTTTAAAACTGTGTCCTAATCACATTTGGCTAGGAATGTTAATCACTTATATTTAAGAGGAGAAAAAAATGGCTATAAAACCTGATGTGTCTTACCCGGGTCAAGTTGAACCCGCAAGCCCAGCGTATCCATGGGGTGGTGCTAAAGATGAAACAGTACCAGGGGCGGAAGATGGAACACCTGTAAAACAATCGTGGCTTAGCGATGTGTGGGGGTTTTTGCAAGGACTTTTAAAAACAACGGATATAACGCCGACTGGTACGCCTGATACAGCTATAGCTTCGCAATATAGGGATGCTATCGGCATAATGTCTGCATCAAATTCTAGACCGATAGGGGTTTTAAGTAATAATATAGCTACGCCGAATTATAAGCTTGATGCCGAGGCTGATATAATATGGGACAGCGGTTTTACTACTCTAATGAAGACTACTGCAACTTTTACAAAGGATATAGGCCAGGTGTGGATGGCAGGAAATGGAAACGGCGGGCGACCTTCTACCATCGCTCTTCCAGTTGATACATGGCTACATTTTTTTAAGATTATGAACTCTACTACTGGAGCTGTTGACTACGGCTGGAGCGATACGCTAGATGCATCTAAGCTTTTAGCGGATAGCGGGTATGATTTATATAGATATAAGGGCAGTAATTATTTTACTTCTGCTGGTTTTATAGCCTCTTTTAAGCAAGTCGGAAATGTTTTTTATGTTACGGTGCGAGAGCTTAGTTACAAAGCGTTTCTTACGACAGCGTATACGACTATCACTTTAGCTTTACCGCAAAATGTGATTTTAGAGGCTAAAGTTCTTATACTGGTAAATCCTGCCGATAATCAGACAAACGGAATATTTTTTAGGCATACAGGCACGACACTAGAAGGGCGAGTACTAGAAGTCGGAGGGAATAATTTTAATATCGGAACTACAGAAGTTAGTCTTTTAATTGATGGAACTGCTAGCATAGAACATAAACGCACTGGCCCCGATTTAGCCACGTATAATATAAATGTTCGGTCCTATAAAGATTTTTTAGTGGCTTAATAAAACCTTAAGGTTCGCATGATATCTTGGTTTTTTTTACTACAATTTTAGGAAAAATTATGATATATTTTTTAAATATTTTACTATTATGTGTTGTTACTATCTCGCAGACAAGTTATGCGGCCGTGTATGATAGAAAACCACTACAAATGGACGGGGCTATTAGGGTTTTAGCTACTAGACAAACAAAAACTTTTGAGCTTCCTGCAGTTTTTAACAAAAAAGAGCTCAGGGAAGATATATCCCCTTTTTATTGTAAGTTATGGACGGATTATAGGGGAGAGCGAGGTTTAGGTGCACATATTTTTTCTTTTTCTATGTATGGGCTTGTGCAATACCCAGGCGGAAATTTTGACACACAAATGCAAATTCCCCTTGCTAAAGATGCGTATATAGTATTTAGTAACGGTGGGTATTTAAAAGAAGAATATATGCGCGACGGGATAGAAATTAGCTTTGAAGTTAGCAACGAAAACTGTTCTTATAAAGACCCGGTATGTACTCCAACAGTCGATAAGCACCTTTTTATGCAATGCTTTAAGGGTAGTCCACCATCTACAGCTACTACAGCTCCAATCAAGCGTTAAGCTGTGCTTTTATGTAAGCATCCGTTATAGCCGAAACATCGGTTAATTCCGCCTGCGGAGAGCCACGCAAAACGAATAACTTCGGCTTTCCGCCGTCGGGCATTATGAAAGAATTTACACGCCCATTTGGTAGCCCTCGATGCCAGTCGTAACCTAACGCCCTCATCATTTCACGGCGTTTATTTAACTGTATTTTTCTACGCAATCCGTCGATTAGTTTTGCGAGAGCCATCGACGACACCCACCCACCTCTGAAACCTATACGACCTTCTTCTATCGCTTCAACTATTTCTTGCTCGACTACGCCGAGCGTGGCGGTTATAGCGAGTTGAGTGCTTGAGGTTTCGGGTGCTCGGTGGCATTTTCCTGCGGGGTTAAATTCGGCCGGTATCTGATAAGTTGCTAAGAAGTTGTGAACATACGCATAGCCGACATCATGTAGCCAACCGTATAATGCGGGGAAATAGTCGCCATGGAGTCCATCGGCTACAATATCTGTCATCTCCTGCTGTTTACAATAAAAAATAGCGAAACGCCTGTCGTTAGCCGTCTTGCGTATAGCATCTTGGTGATTTGAATTTATGATAAAATTAGCACATATATCGGCTGTTATCTGGTCGACCCCTTTTGCTTGTATCTCGATACCATCCCCGCCTGTAATCATTGGTTTTAGCGTTTCTATTATTGACCGTTTATCCTCGGGAACATAAATATCCTCAACACCGATAAATAATTTATTTAGCAACCACGCATTAAATTTGTTGTCTAAATCCGCCGCTTTGGGAAAATGTACGTATTTACGCCCGATTGCTTGAGCTACGCACCTTGTAAAAAGGGTTTTTCCGTTGCCTTCCGCCCCCTGTAGCAATGGGCACCACTGGAATTTTATTCCTTTGTGTTGTATGCAGGCAGATAGATAAGATAAAAGGATTATTTGATCACGCTCTATCGGTAAAATTGTGTTTAAATGTTTTAAAAAAGGCGTAACATCGCCCACGGTGCGTGGCGTGTCTATCGGAACATGAACATTCACAAGACTCCGCCCCCCTTCTGTGACTATAGCTCCTGACCTCTCGAGTGGTCTAAAGCATTGCGATTGTACTTTAGACGGGCGTAGTGCTTGGCTTTCTGTGAAGGCTTGCCAAGCGTTGCAGGTCGATTTTGAGTTGAGCGAGTCTATCGCAAAACAATAGCCACCATAGACGGTTTTAAATTGCTCGGGTTTTAATAGGTCGCCCGCAGGTGTAAAAGCTCTATGTATATCTTGGATATAAACACAGCCCGCGAAGTGCGAGAGCTGTTGTTGCGGACTCAAAAATTGGTATCCTGCTCTAATCCCGGCCTCGCCAGCGACCGTTTCCGCCGTTGAAGCAGTAGCCACGGGCGTTACATGTTTATTATATGTTGTTTTTTGTTTTAAAATTGCGTAGTTTATCGTCCTGTGCAGATAGTCCTCCCGCTTCCATTTATCTCGAACTAGCGACGATAAAAGCATTATTCTATGCATTTGTTCCGCATTTCTAGCAGTCCAAAAGGCGAGATGTTGAGCTAGGGCCGCATCGGCTGTTGAGTAGTCATAGTCTCTTATGCCGTCATTTGTCGGATATTTTTTAGCAAGTATTTTAACATCACGGGTCCATAGGGCTTTAAAATTACATTCGCTATAAAGTGGGTTTTTAGACTTTAAAGCGAGAGCTATCAGCGTGCTGTCTTCTGTGGTTATATCACGCTGTGGCGTTTCTTGCTCTATAATATCCGCAGGTTTAAAATGTTTTTCTATTGTTGTCTCGAGCTGTGTTGTGCAGTCTATCGAGCTGTCGCCCACGGCTTGCGTTCCTGTTAGAGCTACATAGCGACCTGATGTGTATAATTCTATGCCAAATTCTTTATTTTTGCACAGGTGCAGAGGTTCTTCTCCGATATAACTCCCGATGATATGCAATCCCCGACCAGACTTTGACACTTCTACATAAGCACCCTTGAAAACTTCTATTAGTTCAGTTGCGATCGGCTTCCAATTCCCCGAGTTATCCACACAGTTATCCACATCTATAAAAAAAAGAGAGTCATTTTTTGTAAAAATAAAACCTACGGCTCTACCGCCTGCCGACGCTTCTTCGTAGCTCACGGCTAGCGTGGTGTCTGTAATGTCAATAATTTTTCCGTTCCGTGGGTTTATCGGCAATTTTTTATCCGCAGAATAATTTATAAATTGTTTATAGCGATGCAAGAGCTCTCTCCTTTAATTCTTGTGATATATCAGCTATTAGCTTATCTTTACAGACTAAAGCTTGAGCGATTATTATTAAGTTTTCTGTTTTTATAGCACGCAAAACAACCTCCTTTTTTAGATTATCTAATTTTCTAAAATAGTACGGCACAGACGGCGGAGAAACTCCGGCTCTATCTGCAACATCAGCCTGCGTTATTTGCCGATAGCCTTTCTCTTCTGCGACTTTAACGGCCGCATCAATAATTTTTGTGTAAGTACTCATTTTTAAAACCCCAAATATTTTTTTAATAAAGAGACATCATTTATAAAAAAACCATAGCCTCCATTTTTTCTAACGATTTCTAAAAATCGTTCTTGTGCTAGCTCTTTTAATGTTCCCGTAAAAACCCAGCCTTCTTTTTTCGCCTCGATAGCTATAAAACGACCAGTAGAAGTCAGACCGATTAAATCGCTTGATTTTATGTTTTGGTTCATTCTATAGCTATCATTAGCTAGCCCGTATCTAACCAAACGCCCATCAGGGGCGTAGGTCGCTCCCGTATTATTGCGCCACAGGGTCACGCCAAGAGAAGGGGCTATAAGTCGTATTTCTTGAAGCACTATTTTTTCATTTTTTTTCATTTACACTGTACCCGTCTTTATATGCGCAAATTACTGTTTTTTGTCCGTTTTCATCGTATTCCGCAGCAACGCCATTTAATTTATCGTTTTTATACGGAACTTCGAATTTTTTTTGCCCGTCCTCGCTGTATGATATATAGATGCCGTTTAATTCATCGTTTTTATATGCCCATTCACGCATTTTCTGACCATTTTTGTAATATTCCGTAGAAATGCCATCTAATTTATTATTTTTAAAGGTATCTTCTTTCTTTTTTTTACCATTTTCTTGATACAGAATACGAACTCCGTATTTTTTATCATTTTTATATTCGCAACTTATGGATTTTTGTCCGCTTTTATACCACCCTTCAAGAAGACCGGCTTTTTTCCCGGCTTTACAGGTATATGTATACCGTTTTTTGCCGCAGTCATACCAAATCGTATACGTCCCCGTTAATTTAAAAGTTTCTGAGACCCATTTAGAACCGTTCGATTTAGCTATATATAGCTCGTTTAAAATTTGCGTATGATCTACTATGCCAATTTGCCCGTATCTACCGATAAACCAACACAAAACATCATCTGGGGCCTCGTTATCTAATAATTTTTTAAATGTTATTTTCATTTTTTTTCCTCTATATTTTTCTCAATTTTTTTCATTAGCTCTACCGCTTGATTTGCGGACAAAGACTGTGCCGATAAAACATCAATCCCGAAGATATGAAAGAAAAGCCTATGCCCCTCGTCATCTGTTTTTCCTTCTGCTTTGTTATATCCGCCCCACAGGGCTATAGCCTCACGCAGTTTTATTTGTGCCGTTTGGGTGTCATAATGTCGTTTACAAGCCGTTAAAATACCGATTTGCGGGCATTTTTTAAGCAACAACCGCTTTTTTAGCTCCTCGGCATCTTTAAAAATAGCATCGGCTTTTTCTCGTAATTTTTTTAAAGTTTCGGCGTTTAGCTCGATTAGGCTACCATCTGTATGCTCTGGTTGCGTGCGTGATTGTGGAGGGTCGTAATACCCGCACCACGGGCAACATTTGTATATGCGTAGGTATAAGCTAGTACATCGTATGCAGGTTTTTACGGGTATTTGTGGCGTTTTGTCGCTCTTTCTACTCTGTGACATTAGTCCCCAGCTTCTCGGAGAATCGGGCAAACCGTGTCGCATAACATTGCCTGCGTGGTCTATTATTATTGCGTGCGTTTTACCTTCCATTGGTCTCAAAGCCCTACCGAATTGCTGGGCAAAAAGCCCGTATGATTGCGTAGGGCGTGCCATGGATACTACTTCTATTGCTGGCAAGTCAAAGCCCTCGCCGAATAAGTCCACATTAACTAATTGCATAATTTCACGGTTTCTAAAACGGCGTAAAATTTCAACTCTTAGCATATCCGAGGTTTTAGCACAAACCATATCAGCGGGAACGCCAGCAGAGTTAAATCTCGAGGCTACTTGCGAGGCGGTGTCTACATCAGTCACGAAAGTTACGCCAAGCTTACCGCAAGCTATCTTTTTATAATGTTCTACCACATCGCCCACGATGTGCGAGTGCTGTACGGCTGAAACGAGGGGCTTGTGGCTATATTCTCCGCTTGTAGTCACTTTTACGGAGTCTAAATTTAAGTCAGAGGGCGGGGCGTAAATTCTATAATCCGTTAGATACCCTGAATTTATTAGATGACGCATATTAGTGCCAACAATTAAATCATTAAATACTCCGTCTGACATTTGCCCCAGCCCTAGCCCATCGGTACGCATTGGCGTTGCGGTTACCCCGAGTCCTCGAGCGTTTGGAAACATGGTTACAGCCCGCCCCCACTTGTTTTTTTTAGTTATGTGGTGGGCTTCATCTATGACCCATAGCTTCACAGCTTTTAGCCACAAAGAGAGCTGATCGCCCCTTCTTATTATAGTGTCAACGCCTGCGACCCCGCATTTAGCACAAGAGTCATAAAAAGAACGACCAACCTCCCGCACATGTAGCCCGATTATTTCACGGCGGACACTGTCGGGGGCTATTATATGATGTTTTACCCCATTTGACGCAAGTGCGAGCGATATCTGCCCCACCAGCTCTCTTCTGTGTGCGATAGCACACGAGGGGGCGTTGGTTTCTGCTATAATACTTGAAAAAATAACTGTTTTTCCCGCTCCCGTTGGGAGCACAGCAAGAACATTTTTATTGCCAGCTTGCCAGCTAGCTAAAATTTGCTTTTTTAGAGATATTTGATAATTTCTTAATGTTGTTGACATAGTCAAAGGATACCATATAATACCATTTTATCAATAGAAATTTTTAGGAGATATTAAAACATGAAACTAATTTTAAAAATACCCGAGGGGATTACTGATTTAGATTTAGAGCTCAGGATTATGCCAAAGCAAGCCGAGCAAGCCGAGCAAGCCGAGCAAGCCGAGCAAGCCGAGCAAGCCGAGCAAGCCGAGCAAGCCGAGCAAGCCGAGCAAGTCGAGCAAGTCGAGCAAGTCGAGCAAGTCGAGCAAGCCGAGCAAGTCGAGGAAGCCGAGGAAGCCGAGCAAGCCGAGCAAGCCGAGTATATGGGGCATATACCGCCCGAATACGCCATGCCCGAAGAAGACGACGAGCAAGAAGAAGAGCTAGACACAGATGGCATTCCTTGGGATGCAAGAATCCACAGCGGGGCGAGGTCAAAGCTCGTGACCGGCGTTTGGAAAGTAAGAAGGGGTATGAACCCTGCGTATGTCGCTGGCATTTTAGACGAGCTAAAGCAAACTATCGCTAAAGAGCCACAACAACCAGTGGAGACTACACCCGAGGAATTTACAGATATAAAAACAGTCCAGTGGCTGATAACTTATGTGACTTCTAAAATTGCTGAGGGTAAACTGTCACAACAAGATATAGTTAGCGTTTTAGCAGAAACGGGGGTACATAGTTTGCAATCACTACATGCAAATCCTGCTCTTTTGCCTGAAGTTTCAAGAGCTATACAGAAAAGAGTAGCCGAAAATGGGTAGTTATCTGAGTCTTTCGCCGTCTTCAGCGGCGAGGTGGGTTGTTTGCCCTGCATCTGTAGCACTGCAAGCAGAGTACCCACGCCAGCCTGACTCTGTGGCTTTACAAGAAGGAATTGCATCACATGAATTAGCTGAAAAAGCTTTAAAGGGATATCTAAGAAAAGGTAAAATTGACTTTTCTTTTTTAGAAGCTCAAGAAGTGGCATCAAACGGCTATATTATCACGCAAGAGATGAAAGATGCGGTTAAACTCTATATAGAAGATATATTCAAAACGCATATTGGTAATAACTTGGTCGGTTCTGAAAGAAATGTAGAGTTTTTTCTAGCTTGTGAAAAGATACACGCAAGATGCAAGGGCGTTATTGACTTTTGGGCATCGTCTGAAGACTTTAAAAAATTAGTAATCTGGGATTTTAAATATGGCCATTCACCAGTTTCTGCGTACGAAAACTGGCAACTTTTATGCTACGCTGTGAGCCTGTGCTACGCATATCAAGTCAATAACGACACTATAATAGAGCTTAGAATAGTACAGCCCCGTGCGTACGGAAAAACTCTTTCAGTGTGGTCCTTACAAGCGAGTAGCATCGGAGCTTATCATGAAAAGCTTAAAAAAGCGGCGGATAACGTATTAAGCGATAGCCCCACGGCTTGCGTAAGCGAACAATGCCGGTATTGCAGAGCTTCGCACGGTTGCAGAGCTTTGCAAGAAGCCTCGCTAAAAGCTACGCATACAGCTAAAGAATACTCAACACCAAACGAAATTAACGGCGTTGGGCTTTCATATGAAATAGGGTATTTAAAAGAAGCACAGGATATTTTAAAATATAGGCTTGATGCACTTGAAGCAGAAGCTAAGAAACAAATCTCGGAAGGGCGATCAGTACCGGGCTTTTGTTTAGAGCCTACTTTTTCGTCTTTAAAGTGGTCGAAGTCTATAGAAGAGATAAAAGCCCTTGCCGAGCTGTTTGGAATTGATAGTACTAGAATACTAAAAGCACCAGAACTTATCACCCCGACCCAAGCCAAGAAAATTCCTGAACTAAAGGAGCTTATTCCGTCTTATGCCAGCTCTGAAAAAACAGGAATGAAATTAGCAAAACTAAACCAAAACGATATTATTAATAAATTAGGAGAAAAATATGACAACTGAAATTTTAACGCCCGTAGGGCGACTAGTACAGGGCAGTCTTACAAAAGGCTACGATAAAGACGCCGAGGGACGACCTTTAAAAACACAAGCTGGAAATCCCAGAGTCAAATACTTTATGGCTCTTGCGATACCGAAGACAGACGCCAGTATAAACGCAATTTTTCAAGCGATTGCTACAGAGGCTCGTATCTCTTTTCCAACTCTTTTCGACGCTAATGGGAACTGTAGTAGCCCTCTTTTTGCGTGGAAATACACCGATGGCGACACAAAACCCGAAAAAGAGGGATTTGCGGGGCATTGGATTTTTAATTTTAGCGGTGGGTACGCTCCGACCATATACAACGCTGGCGGAAAGGGGATTAAACTCGATGCGGATACTATAAAATGCGGACACTATATAAGAATAGCGGGAACTATTGCGGGTAACGACTCCTCGCAACGCCCGGGCGTGTATCTGAACCCTAAAATAATTGAGTTTATAGGTTATGGAGCAGAAATCGTGCAGGGGATGGACGGGGCTTCCGTTTTTGGAGGTACTCCTGCGACCGTGCCGAGCTATGTACAAACTACGCCAACCGCACCGACAGGCTCTGCGATGTATCAACCACAGCAACAGCAAGCACCTGCTCCAGCATATCAGCCACCATGGCAACCACAGCAACAGCAAGCACCTGCAGTCGCTCCGCACCCCGGTTTTTTAAACACGACTCCGCCATATGTCAACAATAATAACGATTGACTTTGAGACATATAGCGAAGCGGGATATATTTTCGCTGAAAACCGCTGGAAACCAACCTCCGCCTCGCCCCCTTACGGGCTTGGTGCGGTGGGGGCGGCGGTTTACGCAGAACACCCATCAACCGAAATTTTATCGCTTGCGTATAGCCACAATGGGGGTGTGAGCCTATGGACACCCGACGACCCCCCTCCCGTGGCTCTCTTTGAGCATATAAAAGCGGGGGGTTTGGTTGAAGCGTGGAACTCGGCGTTCGAGTTTTATGTGTGGCACTTTGTAGCTTGTCGCAAGCTCGGATGGCCATCGTTGCCGTGGCAACAACTGCGCGACCCTTCGGCGAGAGCAAGAGCTGTAGGACTGCCAAGCGGGCTAAGTGCCGTCGGCGAAGTCTTACACTCTGGACAGAAAAAAGACAGCACGGGAACTCGGCTTATAAATAAATTTAGCAAACCTCGGCAACCGACAAAACACGACACACGCACACGCACGCAACTACAAGACGACCCACAAGACGCCCAATTATTATATGATTATTGCGCGCAAGATGTGCGAGCCGAGCAAGCTATAGCCTCTACGCTTCCCGAGTTATCACCGTTTGAGCTTAATGTTTGGTTGCTAGACCAATTAATAAATTATCGTGGCGTTCATGTTGATAAAACGGGGCTTAACGCTCTGATAGAAGTGGTAGAAGAGTCAGCTAAAAAATATAAACAAAGGCTACATGAAATAACCAACGGAGCTGTTTCGGGTGTTGCTGAACTAGCAAAATTTAAAGCTTGGCTCGAAACCCAAGGCGTAAATTTACCATCTTTAACTAAAGAGACGGTAGCAACAGCTTTAACCACCGACCTCCCGCCACTCGCTAAAGAAGCCCTTCAAATACGCTCTTCTTTGTCTTCTAGCAGTGTACAAAAATTATATGCTTTTAAAAACCGTCTTGCTTCTGATAGTCGACTACACGGGCTTTTTTCGTATTGCGGGGCGACTCACACGGGGCGTTTCGCTGGGCGAGGAGTACAACCACAGAACCTGCCCAACTCGGGGCTAAGCGTGAATGCTTGTGGGGGGTGTGATCACACTTACCGCATATCCGCCGATACTTGCCCCTGGTGCGGAGCTTCTGAGGCTTTTAGCGACAAGACCGACTGGGACTTATCGTCTACAGAGGGTTGCTTGACAATAGCCGAGACATACGGACTTGATGGGGTTGAGTCGTTTTACGGCGATGCTTTCAAGTCCGTGTCGGGGTGCTTGCGTGGGCTACTTTGTGCATCTCCGGAGCACGACCTTATATGCTCTGATTACTCTTCTATAGAAGCTGTGATTTTAGCAGAACTCGCAGGCGAGCAATGGCGTCAAGAAATTTTTAGGACAGATGGCGAGGACATATACAAAAATTCTGCTAGTAAACTTTTTAAAATTCCAGTTTCTTCTATCACTCCCACACAAAGAAAAGTGGGGAAAGTTGCTGAGTTAGCCTCGGGATATCAGGGAAGCGTTGGAGCTTGGAAAAAATTTAAAGCAGAAAAATATTTTAAAACTGATGAAGAAATTTTGTCAGCAGTGCGACAGTGGCGTGCCGATTCCCCTTCTATAGTGTTGTTTTGGCGGTCGATAGAAGACATAGCTAAAGCCTCTATAGCATGCGTGGGGCAGGCATATTCATATAAAAATATCGCTTTTCAAGCGACTGATAAAGCCCTTTATTGTTTGTTGCCATCAGGGCGTAAACTCACATATAATTCGCCTAGTTTAGTCCAAGACTACGAGGGGCGGACGCAGATTCAATACTACGCCACGGGAGTGCAAGGAAGCTGGCTACCACAGCTAACCTATGGCGGAAAATTAACGGAAAATATTGTGCAGGCTGTGGCTCGTGATGTTCTATGTTACGCTATGCTTTCTTTAGAGCAAGCAGGCTATCCAATCGTCATGCATATTCACGATGAGATTGTAGCTGAAGTCCCTGTGGGTGTGGGTTCTATAGAAAATTTTGAGTATATCATGTCAACAATGCCGCCATGGGCATCATCGTACCCTATCAAAGCTAAGGGGGGCTGGCGTGGAAAAAGATATAGAAAATAATTACATATTTATGTTGACAAGTGTACCAAGTCTGATACACTTAACATGTATTAATAACAAAAGGAGTAAAAATTATGACTATAGAATTTTATAAAACAACAGTCCCAACAAGCTTGGTTCTTAAAGAAATTTTTGGCGGAAAGCATTATAAAAAAGTTAAAATAAATTACGCCTTTATTTTAACCAGCGAAATTTTAAAATCAGATACTTTCTCAGAAGACGAAAAAAAGAAATTTGCTATTTTTATTACAACTCCTGAATCTTATTTTGAAGATGGTAATTTAGCACTATACCCAGCACCTATCGAAAAATATTTTGTGTCAAAAATTTTAGCAAAAAGATTAAAAGAGAAAAATAAATATATCGCCAAAGATAAAGAAGGTCGAAACTTTTGGTTTAGATTAGAAAGCGATTTTGATCAAACTTACTACGACTAAAATGGAAAAATATGATATCATAACCCCTATATATTATAGTATAGGGGTTAAATATGGCATTTTCAAAAAATAAGGGCCCGGGCGTCTCTGGTGGAGCCGGTGGAGCAGGAAACATAATCTATAAGGGGCTTATCATACAGCCCGCAGACTATGGCGACCTGGCAGAAATAGAAACCGGGTGGACATACACAATCGGTCTATCCGAGAGCATCGTCTCTTTGACATCGAGCGGGGGCATAGCCACGGCTACAGTATCGGCGTTGTTTTATGCTTCTTTTGTAGATAGCGAGACCATACGCATATCAGGAGCGAATGAAACAGAATATAACGGGGATTTTGTCGGAACTAAAATAGGCTCAAATCAGATAAATTATGGCATAACTGGAACTCCAGCGAGTCCAGCAACAGGCAGTATATCTGTAGGGTTTCCGCTACAAGTCACTGATGACGACCCCACTCGTACGGACACGGGTCAAACTTTTTCGCTAGGAGATGAGATCATATGGGACGGCGTAAAAAATTTATATTCATTGCTTGGAAGCGAGCGATTATGGGCAAAAAGCGGTAATGATTTGTCTCCTGTTCAAAATGATAATATAAAATTAGATGCTTCAAAAAATTATTATATAGGCGATTCAAAATTATCTTTTGATAGAGAAAAAATTATTTTTTTAGCAGGAAATGGCGATGACACAAAAAGCGGTCGTAGACCTGAATTTGCTATAAAAACATTAGAGACAGCTTTAACAAAGGCAAGTGCATTATCACCATCTGCTAGCAATATTATCACTATTAGAGTTATAGATGGTTCAACAATTGACATCTTAAAAGATGAAGTAGTCCCCTCTTATGTTAATATTTACGCTAAAAACTCTGATTTTGTGCATGCTGGTGCTTTTACGCTTTCAATCCGTGAAAATGTTGCACTTCTTTTTAGAGATGTAAAAGCGTTTAAATTTAACAAAATTGGCGTTGGCCGTTCTGTTTTAAAATGCCGAAATTTTGATACTGAAAGTAATATAAATGTTGGTAAAAAATTACAAGTTTCAGCAGAATCAAGCGAGTTAATCGTTAAAATTGATAATCTTTTAAACGCTTCTTTAGACATTAATGGCACAATTGCTGGGAACGCTGTTTTAGATATATCTTATTATGATAGAACTGCTACGCCTGATGGCATAGGCACTTACGGAACTATAGCAAAACGTAGTTATCAAAATGTTAATATTGACCAATCTTTATCAACAACAGCTAGTCCGACTTTTAATAAAGTGCAATCGACAAATGACCCAACAAATCCAGAAGATTTAACACGCAAAGATTATGTTGATAATGTTTTTGTCACTGCAAACTCTATGATTAGTCGTGCGGTAGTTTCAGGTCTTGAGATTGATTATGATGCTACTAGCGTTGTTAGTGCCGCCGGCTCTATAAAATGTGTCAATGCAGTTATCGTTAATGGAGACACCATAACTTTTAAAAATCACAACATTGAGCCAGTCACGGTGATAACTCTCACTGTCGGAACTGATTTTGCAGAAGGTGCAACTAGTCAAGATACTGCGATAAATCTGCGGAATGCGATAAATGCAAAAGCAGTTTTAAATACTTGGCTTGTAGCGATTGTTTTGCCTTCTCCAAATGATGATGTTGTGGCAATGTCCGCCCTTACTGGCGGTTTTGATGGAAATAAAATAGGATTGTTAACTAACGCCCCAACTGGCTTTATTTTATCAGCACCTGCTTTGTTGGGTGGCGGTTATACTAAAATTGACATAACAAAAGGTTCTTTTACTAAAAGCATAATTCAATTTTCTGATGCTGTAACAAATCCAATCCAGTCGACAATAACAAGATATGAGATTGCCGATATTTTGAGCTTAGACTTGTCTTTTAGAACTATTGCCCCGGTAACTTATTTAACTTACCAAGAGAATGGCGGAGCACCTACTTTAACTCAATCTCCGCTTTTCCCAACTCGCCAACAGCTTTTAACAGATGTTTATTTTGGTGCGATTGTACATTTAACGCAAAATGAATTGCAAAGCATATCAAATACGAATAACGGCATTGGTTCAAACGCAACCTCAGGGCTTTTCACTTTTGAAGATAGAAAATTTAATCCAGCTGGCGTTTTATTCTACGCCCAAGCTACAACACAACAAATTGGGATAGCACAATCTGCATATATTCTACCTGAAATTAATCGACTTGATAGAACAGACCCCGACTATTTAGCTTTGCCAACCGTGCAAAAAATAACAAGCGAGTTAATTTTAGTTTATAGAGATGGGATTGGTGGCTGGATAGTCGCACCACAACTAGATTTAGATGGCTTGAATTTTAATGTTACGAATTATGACGATAATTCTGGCGGAACAATTGGAATAAATGGGCAGCCTAGTGGTGTGCTAACTCCAGCAAAACCATATGTTTTGCATAAAGTCTATCGAGAGCCAACAACAGCAAAAAGATATTTATTTATGCAGGCTGGGCAAGAAATTTATTCTACACAAGATGACGCTATTTTTGCTATAAGCACTGCAGTTTGGGACGATAATCCTTTTACACGCCCTGACTGGGAGTACGGTTACATAATCTTAAAAAAAGATGCTACAGATTTTTCAGTCATGGATAATTTTTTATATTTACCAAAAAATGGGCCAGGGGCAAATGGAGGGTCGACATATGTCCCTCCAAATCAACAAAAAATAATTTATTTTAAAAGTGGTGGATTGCTAACAAATAATGGTTTCAACCTAGAAAACGCTGTTGATACTGCTGTGACTGGGATTACTAAAGCGAACGCTCTTGGAGTCACTTCTTCTGTAAGATGCCAAGATGCTGGCTCTTTTGCAGGCGCTTTATTGCCTAATGCAAATGTTACTATTTACGCACCTGAGTCTACTTTTACAACCGCAGATATTACGCTGAAAGATGGCACAGGCGTAACAGCTAAAAATTATACAGCCTCCAATGGAGTCATACTGGCAACTGGAGCAGGCGCTTTTATGCATATAAAAAAAGTACTTTCTATTTCTGATAACGTAATTCAAGGAACAGACGGGGCTTTAGATATAAAATGCGGAGAATTTTTAGACACAGATTTTGCCTTCTCTGGCACTGACTCAGTATCAAGAATATCAATAAAAGCCAACAAAATAAATAAATTTGATGTTTCAAATCCATCAAATAAACGGGGAATTTTTGATATTTCGTGCGATGAGCAAAATGGGGCATTAATAGCAAACGATACTTCAATAACAGCCGATATCGGAAAAATAACCGCGACGGCATCTACTGTGATATCGATATCAGGAACTTCTGTTTTTTATGGTCGATTAGCATATGCCCCAAGTGGAAAACTTATCTATTTTGGTGCTAATGTTACGGGAGAGCTAACGATAGCTTATGATGCAGGTGTAACAATCAATAATCTTTCAAGTACTTTTAAAATAAATATTTTGAGTAATTCATCGCAAGAGACGATTTTAGGGCAAGGAAACGCAGGGGTTTTAACTGTACCGAACAGTGGCGGTGGCAATGCATTAAGAGCTGATGGCACGGCGGGCATAGGTTTAGTCGAAGTGCAACGGTTAATTGCAAGTGCGATAGCAACTTTTAACGGAGCGGTTACTTTTAACGATGTTGTAAAAGGCGGTTATATCGCGCAAGCTACTTTCGATGTTACGGCAACTCAAACTTTAACCGCAACCTATGGTGGCTATCTTATAAACGCAAATTACGCCACAGGGGCTCAAACTATAAATTTACCAGCAATAGGCTCAATAACTGTTGGCTGGCATGTAAAAATTAGAAGAGAGACGGCTCAAACTGTAACAATTGGAGCAAATGGGAACACTATTGATGGCGGTGGTAGTTTCGCTATACCCGCTCAATATGAAGTAGCAGAGATTGTTTGCGTTGGAACTAATAAATATAGCGTAACTCTAGGCAAAAAAACATGAGTATTATCTCACAAAATGTAACACTAAAAAATGTAACTTTGCAAGATTTTCAGATGCCTGCTTGGGATTTTAGTTTTTTACCTGCAAATTCGGTGACTTACATTGAAGGGGGATTTGTAGTAATTCAACAGCTAAATGATATGGGAGCTATAGGCATTCCAGCAATACAACAATCAACCGACCCAACAAAACTCGTTTATCTTGAAGATGGCGTTTTTGGCGGAGATAGCGGAGCTAGGCTAGAAACAAGAACAGTTTTAAGAAGCTTTGCCTGTTCATCTCTAAGCTCTTACAATTTTTTGCATGATGGAAGCGGTGCAACTGTTTTTATTGCACTAAAGCCAGACTTAGTTGATTCTGGGAATTTAATCGGCACAACGCTTGGAAATGCTTTTAGTGAAAATGGCTTTATGATCGTAGTAGATGATGACCCACTAGAACTTAGAGTTTTTGTTAATAATGGCAACGGCTCAACAAATATTATTGCGATAAATCAAGCACTTACGACACTTGCTGGTGATGTGCTTGTGATTGCTGTGACTATATCCGCCACAGGCGTGAGCCTGTGGGTTAACGGAGTTTTTAAGATTTTTCAAGCTTTTTTAGGTACGCCAAGCACCAGCAATGCTTCAAGAAATCTGCATATTTTTGGAGCTGATGGGGCGGTTGGTATTCAAGGCGTGGGATATGTCGCACGTGGAATAAATACAGTTTTATCAGATGGTTTCATCGCACAATATAGCGATTATTTATATACAAACAGAGGTTAAAAAATGACACTAAAATTAAACACAGTCACACAAATAGATAAAAATTCTAACAATATCGAGATTTGGTACGAGATGATAGAGCTCGATGAATCAGTAGAAGTTTTAGTAACTGATGCAAACGCAGAAAATTTTTATAGTGACGGATACGGAAAATATATTCAAGAAGCTAAAGATAGCGGACATTTTGACACTTCTTTTGCTTTCATAGAAGAAAAATTAGCTCATTTTGAGGTGTTATTCGATAGTAAAAAACTTATTATTCCGCTTTCTGACAAACGCACTTTTACTCAAAAAATATCAGCAATTACCCAGATGATAACAATATTGAGTAATGTAGTTTCAGCTGGAAATTTATAACTTAGCTTATTTTGCGACTAATTTGCATCAGTTTTTCTTTCTGTTCTTTTATGCTCAAATCTTTAAGACCATTTGACTTAAGAAAATTATCCATTTCTTCAAATCTTTGCTTTGTTTTTATAATACTTTTCGCCATTAAGTCAAAAATTTTATTTATAGCAGATTCATCAAGAATATCTTTTTCGAATAAATCCATGAGAGATGTGATATTATTAATACTTTTTTGATGTAAATATCCCCCTAATTTACCAATATCTTTTTTTAACCAAATTTGACAAATTTTATAGATTTGATTGAGTTTATTCCGATTCTTAATATTTGGCGATTTTCCCGCTAACCACTCATATATAGTAGGTCTTTGTACCTTGAAAATTTTAGAAAGCTCTAAAATATTAAATCCCATCAAACTACGCAATTTATCTATTTGTTGTTTTGCGGACATTAGCACCTTTTTATTATACAGTTAATTATGTTATAATCAAATCTTTAAAAATTTAGGAGAAATAAAATGTATAATTTATATATTTATGACAAACTACATAATATGTCAATTAATGATATTTTTAAAGAGGTTCTAGTGAAGATGTGCGGTACTAGGCGTTTGGGTTTAGATGATAAGCCACGGCTTGAAGAAGTAACAAAAGAGCTTGTAGCACATAGCAAAGATGCTTTTTTAAACTATAAAGGCTCAGCTTTTAATAGTGAGAAAGTAGCTTTTTCAATGTGGTCAGAGATGCTAGCAAGTGCTTTTTTAGGCGTAGGCGAAGCGATGAAATCGACTAACCCAGAAACATCAAAATGGTTGATTTTTGCTGGTCTTGAAGTTCAATCAACGATGTTACATCTAGTAGAAACAGGAATTTTATCTTGAAAATTAATATTATAAAAGTAGCTAAACTTCTTGGCTCTTTTGTTTTCTTTTTGCAAAGAAGAAAGCAAAGGGAGCGAGAAGAGCTGGCACGTAGCGTAGAACGCTTTAAGAAAGAGCAGGGAAAAAACAATGATAGATAATCTACTACAACTGTCAAAACTTTTTTGTGCCTCTCTTTTTCTTTCTATTTTAATCAGTGACTATGGGGATATAATAGGACTAACTAAAATAGCAAACGATGTCTTAATTCTCACATATAGCCTTCTTGTAGCTGTGACAACTATACAAACACTATATCTTTTTGGAATAATCACGATAGACAGCCAACCCCTGATACGATTCTTTAACATCGAATCTAGCGTGCGTGACTTAACACTAACTCTTAGTTTCGGATATGTAGGCGTAGCACATAATCTAAAATATCTAGCTATTCCTTTTAAATACCTTCTTAAGCTTTTCTCAGGTCCGTGTTGAGTATCTGGGACTTTATTATTAGCTTTTGCGGAATAGTTTTGCCGATTATAGCGGCTATATGGTCATTTTTTATCTATAATAGCAAAAGACTCCGACAGATAGAAGTCGACATGCGAGAGGGCGATAGCAAACTCCACGCCCGGGTTGATGACCTTGTGACATCCATGAGCGTAAAAACAGATAAAATTTACGAGCTGATGTTGAAACGGCAATAAAAAAGCCAGTAAGTGTGGTGCTTGCTGGCTTAAAGAGACTATGAATTATTTAAATCATAGCTATAATACTAAAAGTAATCTTATTTGTCAAGCTCAATCATATCTTCTTTTACTCTTTTAATAAAAATTTTATCTTTTTTAACTAACCCGAGTAATTTTTCGTATTTTTTATCACGCACTATAGTATATGGATGCGTTTTGTATGGCTGGGCTAAAATAGTTAAGATTCCGGCTTTACACCACCTTTTTATCAGCGTGCGGGAGCGGCCAAATTCAGCCATCGCATCAATAACAAGCAGAGTTTTCATTTGATCACACTCTCTAAAAACTCTTTGGCTCTTCCTCTATCACGCAGATATAAATCATTTAGCCCGCCCGTGCTTTTGTACGATATAACCACACTTTTTTTCACATCAACTTTTTTTCTTAAGAGCAGATTGCGTATAACTGGAGCGACATTGTCCCTATAAAAACAGCAGTACGCCGTAGCATCTGTAAGAGCGACAGCAGTCAAAGCATCAGCATAACTCTCGACAAAGAAGCAAAAGTCTGATGTGCCGGCTTTTCTAGCTACTCTAGCGTAACCGCCGGCAGTCGATAAGCACTTAGCGAAGCGGGTTTTTCCAGCTGGGCTGATATATTGGGCTGTGATAAAACTGTCAGTAAGCGAATCAAAAATCGGAATAAAAAGTAAATTTTGCCTATTTATAAGATGTTTAGTACCCGTAAATAATATTTTTTTTCTTTGAAGGTACTCGTGAAAACCGCTTATTTTCCCTTCGTTGCCACCGCCTATCGCTAGGTACTCAGCGTACACTAGCGATAATTTCTCTTTTCTTAGCATAGCGTTATACTCCTAATCAAAAATTCTTTTTATCTTATCGTCCTTCTTTTTTCTTAAAAAAATCTCGTATCGGTTGACATCGATATCTCGCGGGCATGTTATGCCCAGTTTAACCTCTCCTCTTTTTGTGTCTAAAATTTTAATATCGATTTCGTCGTCGCCAAAAATTATCGACTCATTAACCTTTCTTGTAAAAACTAACATTTTTTTTCTCCTTTGTTAATAGTACTTGGTAATTGTAACATACTCGGCACACTTATAAACAATTATTTTTAATAATTTGTGTTCCACAGCATATAATCGCCTAATAGCGAGATATCGTTATCCGAGTTCTCGTACTCGTCTAAAAATTCTTCTTTTTCTTCGTCCGTTTTAATCGCTTCTATCCTTTTTATTTCTAAGCTTTCTTCTTCGTCAGACTGCTCTAAGATATCTAACATGCTCTCTTTAGCTATCTCAAAGCTACCGTCTAAAGTCGTAGCACACAAGCCGCCAAAAAAGTCTTTGACAATATCCGCCACTTTTTCTAAAATCTCGTCGCTATCCGTACCCCAAAGAGTCCAGTCAGAATCAACAGGAAAGCAGTAGTAAAAGTCGCTAAAAGCTTTGATATACGCCTCTTTTCTTTCTTCTGTAAGAGCCACACGCTCGTAGCTCTCCACTTTATCTAAAAAATAATTTTTTTGTTTTTCGCTCAATAAGTTAAACATTTTTTTTAATCTCCTTTAGTTATTAATACAAGTTAAGTGTATCATACTTAGCACAGTTGTTAACAATTATTTTTAATAATTTGCGTTCCACAACATATAACTGTAATAATATTTCTTTTTTCATCATAAGTTCTTTTTTCATATAGCACGCCATTTTTAAAATTTTCTTCACTGCCTGTTTTTTTGCCTTCTTTGTATTCTATGCGGTTATATATCTTGCCTCCGTACGAAAAATATGATTGAAAACCTTCTTTAAGATTATTTACATATGTAGTTAAATATTGAGTTCTTCCGTTTTCGTAAAACTCTTCGCATTTCCCCTCCATTAGCCCTTTAATATAATTTCGCTGTTCTCTTACTCTCCTTATTTTTCCTGCTTTGTAATACTCTTTATAAATACCATCTTTAACTCCATTTTTATATGTGCATTCTTCTGCCAACAGATATTTTCTGTAAAAAGTTTTACAAATTCCGTCTCTAACTCCCTCTTTATAAGATATTTCGCTAGTAATATAGCCATCTTCAAAAAGAAAACATATTCCTGAAAGCTTGAAAGTTTTAAACAACCAGTACGCAAAGTCTCCCCCTCTTTTTTCTTCAAAAAGAGCTTTTAAAATGTCCATATGCTCTATATCTTTGTTTTGCCCAAATTTTCCGACAAACCAGTCTGAATTTATAGTTTCAATATAATTTTCTAATAATAAATTTACATTAATTTTCATAGTTTTCTCCTTTTTATTAATAAAATCTTAATAATCAAATCCCCACAATGCTGTTAAAGCATTATGTTTTTCAGCAATTTGTTTTATTTCGCCGCTACAATCATCTTTAGAATCTAGTAAAGCGTTGTAAATATTAACTAATTCTCTTTTTCGATAAATAAACATTTCAAAATCTTGTAACGATTTATCTTTATTCACAATCCAAAATCTTGAATGTGAATAATTTTTTGATGTTGCAAGTATTTCTGCGACTTCTTTTGAAACACTAGTTAAAATACAAGCTCTTATCTTTTCAGCCCACTCTTTTTGTTTTAAAGTTCCACGCAACGCTAAACCACCGAATTTTTTAGCTGTTTTTCTATTTTCTAAGCATTTAGTGTTAACTTTTTGTCTTATTGATGCTGTTCCATTTTCTAAAGCTTCATAATCTATAGATGCGTCATACTGATGTCCTGTTTCTAAATCGTACCAATAGCCATCATCTTTTTTATCAGGTATATCAGCAAATTTATTTTTCCAGTATTCAAAATTATTCATTTTTTTTAGTCTCCTTTAATTAATAATACAAGTTAAGTGTACCATACTAGGCATAGTTGTCAACATAAATATGCGAATAAATTTAAAATAGGTACTGGGAGCTACGAGCCTTAGTGCCACGGGGGTTTCCAGCAAGTCCGCACATTCCGCATAAATTCTGGCTACAACAATTTTTAATCTAAAATTAGCCTTTTTGTACTTTCTTATAAAATACATCAGTTTTTGCCTTTTTTATGGATTTAATCACATGGGGTGGGAGCAGTGGAAACCTCAAAATGCCCCAAAACACCCGTGGGACTAAGACTCACGCTAAAACAGGCGAACAAAAAGTCCCCAGAGCTTTTTTTTCGTACTGGGACTTAAAGGAACGCCCTAGGCATGGGGGTTTCAAGGCATTTTTCTGAAAAAAAAGTCCCAGTACTACTGGGAGCTGTGGGCCTTAGTGCCACGGGGGTTTCAAGACACTCCACACGTTTCCCTTTACTTTAGAGAAATTGGTGGGAGAAATAGGTGTAAAAAGGCAAAAATAGGGTGTAAAAATGGTGCGTGTGGCGACGGATTTGCTGTGAGAACGAAAAATGTGTGGACTTGCTGGAAATGTCCGTGAGACTAAGGCTCGTAGCTCCCAGTAGCTCTTGGGACTTTGTTTTTGAAAATCGGCTTGAAACCCACGCCCCCGTTGAGTTCCTTAAGCTCCCAAGAGGCTCTTGGGAGCTCTTGGGACTTTTTGTACTTTCTCTGTGATGTTACACACGGAGCGGGATCAGCGTGAATTTTATACGACTAGCGGAAAAAGTCAATATATAGTATTATGCTTTTATGTTTACGGCGGATATGCAAAACTATAAAATTCTTGAAGAACGGCTAAAAGCTTTTAGCGAAAAAGCAATCCCATTCGCTACCAGACAAACGATAAATGACCTTGCTTTCGCCGCCTCTTCTAAAGCTAAAGAGAATATAAGAAAAGAATTTGTTTTGAGAAATAAATTTACAGAGAAATCCATTAGGGTCACGACGACACGAGAAAGAACAATATCGGCTCAACGATCAGTCGTTGGCTCTGTAGTAGCGTACATGGAAGAGCAGGAGTTCGGCGGGACTACTACAAAGCGAGGAAAATTCGGCGTACCTATCCCTACATCTTATTCTGCCGGGCTCTCTGAATCGGCGAAGCCAAGATCAAAAATGATAAGAAAACCAAATAAAATGTCTAGCATCAGCATATCTAATAAAAATAGAGCGTTTAAGTCTAAGAAGCAAGCGGCCAAGGTTTCTGTAATCGAAGCGGTGAAGCGGGGGCGTAAATACATTTTCATGGAGCTGGACAGAACGAAGGGACTTTTTAAAATAACGGGCGGAAAAAATAAACCGAAAATAAAAATGGTCTATGACTTGACCCGGACAAGTATAAAGACTAAAGCGAGACCGTGGCTACGCCCAGCTTCTCAAGAGGTCATCAAAAACTTTTCTAAAATATATATAAAAAATTTAGAATATCAACTTAAACGCTTTAAGGCGTAACAAAAAAAGTAGCTCGGGGGCGGGGCTTCTTTAAGGGGCGTTCGTGGCTATAAGAGCCTTTAAAGTCTCTTTAAAAGGTACTGTGGAGCGAATTTAAAACCCATCGCACTTTGACCGAACCA
>Ga0307379_10001198_pt1 | contig 41395 bp, 32 predicted proteins | sample UN2MG_FD_202237 | JGI IMG/M metagenome (GOLD analysis project Ga0307379, IMG submission 202237) | Soil microbial communities from Risofladan, Vaasa, Finland - UN-2 | ecosystem: Environmental > Terrestrial > Soil > Coastal area > Acid sulfate soil | place: Finland: Risofladan, Vaasa | collected...
GGTCTTCTTCTCGGACGCAAACCCACGGTTCCGCTTCGCTGCACCGTGGGCTGTACTCCGCCACGCCCTACGGGCGTTCACGTTGCACCCTTGACCGTAGGAGATTACACGCACCCACTGCCCTTGACAACGCGGTTCCTCCGTTGTACAAGGGCAGGTGTGGTGGTGTGTGGGTGGTCCCTCGGGTGTGGGGAGAGGAGGCGGCCGATGAACAGGTTGCGCGTGTTGAGCATCGCGCTGGGGCTGCTGCCCGCGGTCGCGTTGGGCGGCGAGGTGCGGAGGTACCCCTACTACAGCCCCTACGGCCAGCCGTCGGTCGAGCTGAGCATCGAGCAGCAGAAGAAGCTGGGCCTGACGGCGGAGCAGATTCAGAAGATCGCCGAGTTGCGGCGCGACCTGGAGAAGGAGCGGGTGAAGCTCGACGCCGAGCTGAAGACGGCGAGCGGCGCGGTGGCCGCGGCCAACGCCGATATGGCCCGCATCAACCAGGCGATCCGCGAGCTTTCCGGCGCCAAGCTCCAGGCAGTCTACGACTCCGTGCTCACCGAGGCCCAGCGCAAGGCTCTCGAGCGCAACCGCCTGGTCGAGCAGGCCAAGATGTGGCTGCGCGGCTACCAGACGTGGCTCAAGCTCACCGACGCCCAGGTCGAGGACATCTCGAGCCTCCTCGTGCCCGTGTTCGAGAAGTACAATCGCGTGGAGGGCGATGCCAACGACGCCCGCGAGCGCCTCTCGGAGCTGCGCCGCGCCGACAAGCTGGACGTCGCGGCCATCGAGAAGGCCGAGAAGGAGGTCGAGGAGCTCTCCCGGCGCAGCGTCTACCAGCAGCGGCAGGACGAGTTGATGGACAAGATGCGCGTCGGCCTCCTGCCCGACCAGCTCGAGAAGCTCGGCCAGATCCGCCGCCGGTAGCCGACCCTGTTCCCGACGCCCCGGGGCGGCGCGCCGCCGTGCCTGCGGGTTGCAAAGGGCGCGGGTTTCTGGTACGATGACGCGGTTGTTTGGATGTGTTGCGGTCACGGTGCGCCCAGAAGGGAGTGAAGCAGGGTCATGCCTTCGCTTTGCGTTGTCGGGATGCAGTGGGGCGATGAGGGGAAGGGGAAGCTGATTGACTATCTGGCGGCCCAGGCCGACGTGGTGGTGCGCTACGCCGGCGGCAGCAACGCGGGCCACACGGTGGTGGTCAACGGCGAGAAGACGGTCCTGCACCTGCTTCCCAGCGGGATTCTCCACGAGCAGTGCCTGTGCGTGGTCGGCAACGGCGTGGTGGTGGACCCCGGCGAGCTGCTCGAGGAAATCGCCCTGGTCGAGTCGCGCGGCGCCACGGTGGGCGACAACCTGCTGATCAGCGACCGGGCACAGGTGGTGATGCCCTACCACAAGGTGCTCGACAAGGTGCTCGAGGAGGCGAAGGGCGCGGGGAAGCTCGGCACGACCCTGCGCGGCATCGGCCCCTGCTACGCGGACAAGGCGAGCCGCACGGGCATCCGGATGATCGAGCTGGTGCGGCCCGACGCCTTCAAGGCGAGGCTCGAGGCGACCCTTCCCGCCGTGAACCGGCTGCTGGAGCAGGTCTACGGCCACGAGGCGCTGTCGCTCGACGACATTCTCGCGGAGTACGGGGGCCACGGCGAGCGGCTGCGGCGCTTCGTGGGCGACTCGGTGACGGCGCTGCACCGCGCGTTCGCGGCGGGCAAGAAGGTGCTCTTCGAGGGCGCCCAGGGCTCGATGCTGGACATTGACTTCGGCACCTACCCCTTCCTCACGTCGTCGAATGCCTCGGTGTGCGGGGTGCCGGCGGGCACGGGTGTGCCGCCGCGCCTGGTGGGCAGCGTGCTGGGGGTGGTGAAGGCCTACACGACGCGGGTCGGCGCCGGGCCGTTCCCCACCGAGCTCCACGGCGACCTGGGCGACAGGCTTCGGGAGGACGGCGGCGAATTCGGCGCCACGACGGGGCGGCCACGCCGCTGCGGGTGGCTGGACGCCGTGGCGCTCCGCTACGCCCTCGCCATCAACGGCACGGACCGCCTGGCCATCACCAAGCTCGACGTGTTGGACGGTCAGCCGACGCTGAAGGTGTGCACGGCCTATCGCCACGGCAAGCGGGTCTACGACACCTTCCCCAGCGACCTGGCGGTGCTGGAGGGGTGCGAGCCGCAGTACGAGGAGCTGGCCGGCTGGCAGAGGGACACCTCGAAGGCGCAGCACATCGAGGACCTCCCCGCCGTCACCCTGGCTTACCTGAACCGCATCGAGGAACTCCTCGGCGTCCCCATCGGCATCGTCTCAGTTGGCAACGAACGCCGCCAGACGATTCTGGTCGAAGGCGACGGGCTGTTCCGCTGAGGCAGGCGAGCAGAGCATGGCGAACACCGCGTCAAGCGGGCCGGGGGGGTCACATCTTCATTTGGCGCTTCGCGGCCAAGTGCGAAATGAAGATGTGACCCCCCGGTTGCCCGCGCACGTGGCGATTATCATGGACGGCAACGGGCGGTGGGCTCGTCAGCGCGGGCTGGCGCGCATCCGCGGCCACGAGGCCGGGGTGGAGAGCGCCCGGGTCGTCACCGAGGAGGCCGTGCGCCTCGGCATCCGCCAGGTCACGTTCTACACCTTCTCGCTCCAGAACTGGGGCCGGCCGCGCGCCGAGGTGGGCGGGCTGATGCGCATGCTCCGCCGCTACCTGGTCAGCGAGCGCGACCGGCTGATGAAGAATGGCGTCCGCCTCGTGGCCATCGGGCGCCGCGAAACCCTGCCACGCGCCGTGCGGCGCGAGCTGGAGGCCACCGAGCGCCTCTCGGCCGGGAACACGAGAACCACCGTCTGCCTCGCCCTGAACTACGGCGGGCGCGAGGAGATCGTGGACGCCGTTCGCTCGATCGCGGCCGACGTGGCGGCCGGCACGCTGCCGCCGGAGCGGGTGGACGAGGCGCTGCTGAGCGCGCGCCTGTCCACGGCGGGGATGCCGGACCCCGACCTGTTGATTCGCACGGCGGGCGAGATGCGGGTGAGCAATTTCCTGCTGTGGCAGATCTCCTACGCGGAGCTGTACGTGACGCCGGTGTGCTGGCCGGACTTCCGCGTGGCGGAGTTCCACGAGGCCCTGCGTGCCTACGCGCAGCGCCGGCGCACCTTCGGCCTGCTCGGAGAGGAAGGGTAGAGCATGGTGCGCAAGCGCGTCGCGCTCGGCCTCGCCGTGAGCGCGGCATTCCTCCTCCTGCTGTGGCTCGACGCCGCGCTGCCCGGCGGGCCGATCTTCCATATCCTCGTCGGCCTCGTCATGATCGGCACCCTCCTCGAAGTCTACGGCCTCGCCGAGCGGCACCGGGAGGAGCCGATGAAGGTGCTGCCCATCGCCCTCGTCGTCCTCGCCGTCGGTGGGGACTACGCGCTGGGGGTGGGCGAATGGGGTGGGGCCGCGAGCGCCGGGTTCGCCGTGCTGTGGAGCTTTTACGCGGCGATGGGCCTCGCCGTCGCGCTCGGCCTGTGGGCGCTGGCTGTCGCGCACCTGCTGGCCCGCGACCCGCATCGGTGGCTCCAGGACGCCCCGGCTACCATTGCTGGGTTCCTCTACGTGTGGTTCCTGGGCGCCCACTTCTTCCCCCTGCGCGCTCTGGGCATGGGCTACGTGCTGGCGCTGGTGGCCGTGGCGAAGCTTGGGGATTCGGGGGCCTTCTTCGTCGGCACCTGCTGGGGGCGCCACCGGCTGGCGCCGCGGACGAGCCCCAACAAGACCCTCGAGGGCGCCGCGGGCGGCCTGGTCGCCAGTGTGCTCAGCGGCGGCATCGTCGCGCTGCTCTTCGGGCTGCGCGGCGGCGTGGGCTTCTGGGTCGTCTTCGGCCTCGTGGCGGGCGTCGCCGCCCAGCTCGGCGACCTGGTCGCCAGTGCCATGAAGCGCTCGGCGGGAGCCAAGGATTCGGGCAGCATGCTGTCGGCATTCGGCGGGCTGCTGGACATTGTGGACTCGCCGCTGATGGCGGCGCCGGTGGCCCTGTGGCTGCTGGTGGCGTGGTAGAGGTGCGGCATGCCGCAGGAGCGGATTGACATCGCGGACCCCGAGGTGGCACGCCTGCTCTACGGCGAGCGCGACAGCCACCTGCGCCTGCTGCGCGACGCGTTCCGCGTCAAGGTTGTCGCGCGCGAGGGGGCCGTGCTGATCGACGGTGACGAGGCCGGCGTCGGCTCCGCCGTGCGGGCGCTTCGGCTCATGGTGCGGCGCGCCGAGGACGGCCGGCGCCTGCGGCTCTACGAGGCCGAGGACATTTGCGAGGCCGTGGCCCGCGACCCCGGCTTCCGCGACGAGATTCGGGTGGACGTGCGCGGCGGCGGCTACGTGACCCCGCGCTCGAGGGGCCAGGCCGTCTACCTGGAGGCCATCCGCGCCCACGACATCGTCTTCGCCATCGGCCCCGCAGGCACGGGCAAGACCTATCTGGCCGTGGCCATGGCCCTCTCCGCGCTGCGCAACGGCAGGGTCAAGAAGCTCATCCTGGCCCGGCCCGCCGTCGAGGCCGGCGAGAAGCTCGGCTTCCTCCCCGGCGACCTCGAGGAGAAGGTGAACCCCTACCTCCGCCCGCTGTACGACGCGCTCCACGACATGCTCGACTACTCGCTGGTGCGCAAGTACATGGAGCGCGACGTGATCGAGGTGGTGCCGCTCGCCTTCATGCGCGGCCGCACCCTCAACCACGCATTCGTCATCCTCGACGAGGCCCAGAACACCACGATCGGCCAGATGAAGATGTTCCTCACCCGCTTGGGCGGGCACTCCCAGGGGGTGATCACGGGCGATATCACGCAGATTGACCTGCCGCCCAACGAGTCGTCGGGCCTCGTGCATGCCGAGCAGGTGCTCTCGGGGATCGAGGGCATCGCATTCGTCCGCCTGGCGAAGGGCGACATCGTGCGACATCCACTCGTCCAGAGCATCGTCGAGGCCTACGAGCGCGAGGGCGACCAGCGCGGGCGCGGCTGAGCCCGCGTCGCGGGGCGGGGGACGGGACGGCAGTTTGCGGAGGGGTGAGGAGCAGGCGAATGGGGCGCGGGAGAACGCATCGCCGTCGCCTGTCGCTGGACCGTCTCGGCGCGGTGCCCCGGGGCCGTCTGCGGGGGGCTCTGCGCCCGGCGGTCACGCTGGCCGAGGGCCTGCTGGGGGCGGCCTTCGTCGTGGCCATGGTGGCCGTGCTCGATCACACCACGCTGGCCCAGGCCGTGCGCGGACGCGCGAGCGGCGAGGCGCTCCAGCGCCTGGTGGGCACCCTCGCCGTCGTCGGCGGCCTCACGGCGCTGGGGCTGGCCTACCTGGCGCGCTTCCAGCGGCGGCTCGTGAGCACGCGGCGGCAGCTCCTGGTCTTCGGCGTGTGCTGCCTGGCGTGCGTGGTCGCGGCCAAGGCGTTGCTCGCGCTCGACGCGCGGCTGCGCCCCGAGTGGCGCAGCCTGGTGTACCTCACGCCGCTGTCGGCCTTCGCCGTGTTCTTCGCGGTCATCTACGGCCAGCGCGAGGCGATTGCCGCCGGCCTCATCCTGGCCATGCTCGTCGGCCTCGCCGTCTACGCCACGGGGCCCCGGGCCGGCGCGGCCGCGCCCGAGCCGTTGCCGGTCATCGCCGTGCTGCTCTCGGGCGCGCTCTTCGGCGCACTCGCCTCGCGCACGATCCGCAAGCGCACGAAGCTCCTCAAGATCGGCCTCCTCGCGGGACTCCTTCACGTGGGCCTCCTGCTGAGCTTTCACCTGCTGCGCGGGCGGCTGCGCCTCGACCAGGCGCCCCCCTTCGACCTCCTGTGGGGGCTGGGCAACGGCGTGGGTGTGGGCATGATCATGACCATCCTCCTCCCCCTCATCGAGCTGGTCTTCGACGTGGCGACCGACATCCGCCTCCTCGAGCTCACCGACCAGGACCAGCCCCTCCTGCGAAGCCTGGTGACCCTGGCGCCCAGCACCGATAACCATTCGCGCCGCGTGGCCCGGCTCGCCGAGGCCGCCGCCGAGGCCATCGGCGCCAACAGCCTCCTCGCCCTCGTCGGCGCCTACTACCACGACATCGGCAAGATGACCAAGCCTGAGTGCTACATCGAGAACCAGATGGACGGCGAGAACCCGCACGACCGCCTCCGCCCCTCGATGAGCGCCCTCGTCATTGCCAGCCACGTCAAGGACGGCGTCGAGCTCGCCGTCGAGGCCCGCCTGCCCCATGCCGTCACCGACATCATCGAGCAGCACCACGGCACCTCCTCCATCGAATACTTCCTCGACCGCTACCTCAAGCAGGCGGGGGACAAAGCGACTCTCGACACCGCCTTTTTCCGCTACCCCGGCCCCAAGCCCGCCACGAAGGAAGCGGCCATCGTCATGATCGCCGACGCCATCGAGGCCGCCTCGCGCACCCTCGACCAGCCGGTGCCCTCGCGCATCGAGGCCCTGGTCAAGCGCATCACCGCGTCCAAACTCCTCGACGGCCAGCTCGAGGACTGCCGCCTCACCCTCAGCGAAGTCCGCCTCATCGAGCAGGCCATCTTCCGAGTCCTCTGCGCCATGTACCACGCCCGCATCGAATACCCCACCAGCCGCCTCGAGCGCCCCGCCCGCCCCTCCTCCCGCCGCACCACCTGACCTCGCCGCCCTCGTGGGTTTCGAGACAGTGCCCTACTGCCCGTGCCAGGGGACGGCTCGGCGGTCGGAGACGTAGGGCGCGGCGGCGGAGCGCCACTGAGGGGCCTTGGAGAAATCGGCGTGGGCGACGGCCAGGCCCTGGCCCTCACCGACCTCGGCGAGGACTTCGCCCCACGGGGCGATGATGGCCGATTGGCCGATGGCCCGCAGCGCGCCGTCCGCATCGAAGGCGCCCGCATGGTTTGCTGACATGAAGAAGACGGTGTTCTCCAGCGCCCGCGTCATGCCCATCGCCCGATACGACAGGGGATGGTAGCGCCACTGCTCGCAGGCATCCGTGGTGAGCCAGGCGGTGGAGTGGACGAGGAGCTCGGCCCCCTGGTCCACCAGGTGCTGGATGTACTGGGGAAAGACATAGTCGTAGCAGATGGTCAGGGCGAGCCGGCCGAAGCCCACGTCGCACACGCACGGCTCGCGGCCCGGCGTCAGGATGTCCCGCTCGCCCAGGTAGAGGTAGACCTTGCGGTAGCGGGCGAGGAGTGTCGCATCAGGGGAGAGGAGGACGCTGGAGTTGTAGAAGCGCCCGCCGTCGGGGTCCTTCTCCAGGAGGCCGGCGACGACGAAGGCCCCGCAGGCCCTCGCCAGGCGGCCGAGCGTGTCCGTGGACGGGCCTGGGATGGTTTCGGCCAGCTCGGCGGTGCGCTCGGGCACCAGGCCGGTGGTGAACAGCTCGGGAAAGCACACGAGGTCGGCGCGCTCCCGCCCGGCCTGCGCGAGCAGGCTTGCGGCGGTCTCCAGGTTCGCGGGCACATCGCCCACCTTGCACACGGTCTGGGCAACGGCGAGTCGGGGCATAGGAGACGCTCCTCGATGGGGACGGGCTGCGGCCGCTCCTGATTCTACTGCCCCGCGCGGGCGTGTCAAGACTTGAATGAAACTCAGGAAATGCGAGAATGGCGGAGGAGGGGAGGGGAATGTCTGCGACGCATGGGCCGAAGAGAGGAAGCCATGGAGATTCGCGAGAGCATTCGTGAGCTGGCCGGGCGCGTCAAGGCGGCCGCGAGCCAACTGGCCCTCGCCTCGTCGGCGAAGAAGGACCAGGCGCTGAGCGCGATGGCCGACGGCATCGAGGCCAAGGCCGGCGGGCTGAAGGCGGAAAACGCGAGGGACATCGCGGCGGCCGAGGCGGCCGGCCTCTCCGCCGCACTCGTTGACCGCCTGCGCCTCAACGACAAGCGGGTCGCGGCCATGGCCGACGGGTTGCGCCAGGTGGCCGCGCTGCCCGACCCCGTGGGGGCCATCATCGGCGGGAGCGTGCGGCCCAACGGCCTGCGCATCACCAAGGTGCGCGTGCCGCTCGGCGTCATCGCCATCATCTACGAGAGCCGCCCGAACGTCACCGCCGACGCGGCGGGCCTGTGCCTCAAGGCCGGCAACGGGGTCATCCTGCGCGGCGGCAAGGAGGCGTTGGCGTCCAACGTCGCCATCTGGCGCGTCCTCCAGGAAGGCCTGGCCGCCGCGGGCCTGCCCGCCGAGGCCGTGGCACTCGTCGAGACGACGGACCGGGCGGCGGTGGATGCGCTGATCACGGCGGACGGGTTGGTGGACGTGGTGATCCCCCGCGGCGGCGAGGGGCTGATCCGCCGCGTGGCCGCGAACGCCACCATCCCCGTCATCAAGCACTACAAGGGCGTGTGCCACGTCTACGTGGACGCCGCGGCCGACCCGGCCATGGCCGAGGCCATCTGCCTCAACGCCAAGTGCCAGCGGCCCGCCACGTGCAACGCGATGGAGACGATGCTCGTCCACGGGGCAATCGCTCAGCGCTTTCTGCCCCGAATCGCCCAGCGCTTCGCCGAGGCCAAGGTCGCGCTGCGCGGCTGCGAGCGCACCCGACAGATCCTTCCCGGCATCGCGCCGGCCACGGAGGAGGACTGGTATGCCGAGTACCTCGACCTCATCCTGGCCGTGCGCGTGGTGGACTCCACCGAGCAGGCGATGGCGCACATCGCCCGCTACGGCTCGGCCCACTCCGACGCCATCGTGACGACCGACGTCCGCGAGGCCGACAAGTTCACCCGAGGCGTGGATTCCGCCGCGGTCTACGTGAATGCCTCGACGCGGTTCACCGACGGCTACGAGTTCGGCATGGGCGCCGAGATCGGCATCAGCACCGACAAGCTCCACGCCCGCGGCCCCATGGGGCTCGAGGAGCTGACCAGCTACAAGTTCGTCGTGTACGGCGATGGCCAGTTGCGGCAGTAGGTCCGACGGGTCCGACCCGTCCGACCGGTCCGATGGGTCCCATCGGCCCGGCCCCCCCGTTCACCTTGACTCCCCCTTCATGCATTGGTATAGTGGGCCTAGAGGAGACAGCGCCGCAAGGAGTGAGTGCATGAGCCGTTGTCCGCGAGGCACCCTTCCCCTGTTGGTCCTGGCCGCCTGGTGTGTCCTGGGCGCGTCGTGTTCGCAGGACGACGCCTCGGGCCGCACGGGCAACGGCGGCGCGAACGGGCGGGGCTCCCGGCCCGCGAAGGGCGGGGTGTTCACCGACCACTTCCAGCGCATCCGCATCGAGGCCGAGAAGGCGACGAAGCTCGAGTCGGACGACGCGCACCCCGGCGTCGGTGGGAAGGTCATGCGGGTCGTGGACGACCCGGGCGCCTCCGGCGGCAAGTGCATCGCGATCCCCGACGAGGCCGGCACCCCCTACGGCAAGGCGGGGAGCAAGCCCGACGTGCCGCGGCACGCCCGAGCCGTCTACAAGTTCAAGGTCGCCGTCGCCGGCAGCTACACCTTCTGGTGCCGCCGCAAGTGGTTCGACTCCTGCGGCGACACCCTGGCGATGCGCCTCGACAAGGAGGGCGCGCAACAGGCCGACGCCTGTCTTTTCGGCTCCGACGACAGCAGCAAGCCCCCGCGGTGGGACTGGAGTCCCGTGAAGGAGAAGGGCGACCCGCGCCAGTTCTACCTGGCGGCCGGCGAGCACACGCTGGAGATTCTGAACCGCGAGGACGGGCCTCGCTTCGACGTGATCCTGTTGACGGACGACCCGGACTACGTGCCGCAAGGCATGGAGGACTAGGGCACTGTCTCAAAGTCCCCGCGGGCCGCGCGTGGGTCTCCAGACAGTTTCCAGGACCGGCGTGCAGGCATGCACGCCCTGCATCGAGCGGGCAGGCGATGGCTTTGCTGTTGCGTATCATTGACGGCCCTCAGGCCGGCTCCTCGCTCGAGGTGCGCGAGGGGCAGCGGGTCATCCTGGGCCGCGGGGACCGCAGCGACTTCCGCATCCTGGACAGTTGGGCCTCCCGCCTCCACTGCGCCATCGCCTTCCGCCCCGACGGGGTCATCCTCGAGGACCTCAACACAAAGAACGGCACGTACGTCAACGGCAAGCAGGTGGACCGCGCCCGGCTGCCCGACGGCTCGCTCGTGCAGGTCGGCACCACCACAGTGCAGGTGCTGGTGCAGGCGACGCGGCGGACGGTCGTGGCGTCCCTGGGCCTGCCGTTGCGGCGGCGCGCCCTGCGGGTGGGCCTGGCCATCGCGGCCGTGGCGGCGCTGCTGGTGGGCGCCGGCTTCGGCGCCCTGTTCTTCTTCGGGCCCAGCGAGGGCCCCCGGGGGGCCGGGAGCAAAGGGGTGAGCTGGGAGACCTCGAAGACGGGGGGCGGCGGCTTCCGACTCTTCGGGCCCAGCAGGGTCTCCCTCGAGATCACGTCGGAGCCCAGCGATGCCTCGGTGTTCATTGACGACGAGTTCCGCGGCCGCACGCCCCTCCAGAACCTCGAGGTGGCGGCCGGCGAACACGTCCTCCGCATCCAGAGGGCCGGCCACGAGGTCTACCGCAGCTCGCTGCGGGTCGGCTCGAGCGCCCCGGCGCCGATCACCGTGGTGCTCAAGATCGCCGAGCGCGGCATCCTGGTCGTCGCCTCGAAGCCCGATGGCGCATCCGTCCACCTCGACGGCGAGTACCGCGGCAACACCCCCCTGCGCATCGAGGACCTCGAGCCGCAGACCTACAGCCTGCGCGTGAGCAAGACGAACTTCGCCGACTGGCAGCAGGAGGTCACCGTGAAGCCCCGCGACACGGTGACCATCGAGGCCAACCTGGGCCACCGCGAGGTCGGCTACTACGAGGCCGAGCTCAAAAAGGACCCCCACAACGTCGCCTACCGCGCCGAGGTGGCCCACCTGTACCTGCTCGAGCACAAGATCGAGCCGTGCATGGCCCACTTGGCCGAGGCCATCGAGAGCACCATCGCGGGCCGCGACACGTCGCGGCCCGGGGCCTACGCCAGCCGGCTGCTCCAGCTCCTGGCGAAGATCTACTTCAACGACCACTTCACCTACGGCGACGCGGCGTTCGTCGAGCGGATTCAAGGCCAGATTGACCTGATGCTGGCGAGCCTCGCGGGCAAGCACCCCGACAGCAGCTTCGTCGTCTCGGCGGCCCACAGCCTGTACAAGCGCGCGGGCACCTCGGTGGCGGCGAAGGCGGCGGCCTACGAGGCGAAGGCCAAGGCGGCGCCGACCGACCTGGCGCACTGCGCCACTGCCGTGGGCTTCCTCGTGCTCGCCCGCGAGCCCGCGCGGGCCGAGGCGCTCCTCCAGGGCGCCTGCAAGGCCCTGCCCGACGACCCGCGGCCCTACGTGGCGCTCGGCCGCTTCTACCTGGGCGCCCGGCGGCGCGGCGTCACCGGCGCCCGCGAGAAGGCCATCGAGGCCCTCAACGCGGCCCTCCAGCGCTGCAAGACCGAAGAGGATAAGGCCGAGGCCCGACGCCTCCTCGGCGAGGCCACCGGCTGATGTTCCCAGGCACCCGGCGGCAATTCTGTCACCGGTGCTGGACAGTGCGAGAGCGATTGGTATAATAGAAGCACCCCGGCGGGCCAGCGCCTGCGGGGTGTACCCAGGCCCAGGCCAGCGTTCCAGGAACCGCTGTTTGGGAAAGGAGCACGGGATGATGAGAGTGTGGCTGGTGAGCGTGCTGACGATGGCGATTGTCGTGGTTGGCTGCACTGGAGGCCCGGCCACGGCGGAGGCGGAGCCCAAGAAGGCCGGCGGCGCCGTGGAAATCCGCGTGCCCGTGGCCGAGAAGAAGCCCGCGGCCGAGCCGGCCGGGAAGCCCGACGACGTGAAGCCGGCCCCCGCCCCCGAGCCGAAGCCCGAGCCGAAGGCGAAGCCCGAGCCGAAGCCGAAGCCCGAGCCGAAGGCGAAGCCCGAGCCGAAGCCGAAGCCCGAGCCAAAGCCCGAGCCAAAGCCCGAGCCAAAGCCCGAGCCAAAGCCCGAGCCGAAGCCCGAGCCGAAGCCCGAGGAGCCCAAGGCCGCCCTCAAGGAGCTCAAGCCCGGCCTCCTCGCCGTGGACCTCAGCAAGCTCGTCAACAACGACGGCTTCAGCAGCGAGGACGACCGCAAGGACGCCGACCTCGACCAGTACAAGCAGTCCTTCCCCGCTGAGAACATGCCCGATGCCGGCCTCTTCGAGCCCAAGGACGTCAAGACGGCCTTCCAGTTCCCCGGCAAGGACAAGGGGACGAAGAACAACGTGGCCTGCGCGGGGCAGACCATCCTCCTCGAGGGCAAGGCCAAGGAGTTCCACCTCCTCGTCACCGCCACCGATGCCGACCAGCAGGAGAAGCTGACGATCAACTACGCCGACGGCACGGTGCAGGCCGACCTGAAGGTGACCGACTGGTGCAAGGACGCCCAGTTCGGCGAGAAGACCGGCGTCGAGAGCGCCCAGCGGGTCGCCGTGGACTCCGGCGGCAAGGGCGAGTACTCCAAAGAGGACAAGAAGTGCCGCATCTGGGTGGCGGTCGTGCCCCTCGATGCGAACCGCGAGCTGAAGTCGGTCAAGCTCCCCTTCTGCTCGCTCATTCACGTCTTCGCCCTCACGGTCGCCCGGTAGGAGCCGCCGCGCTCCCGACCGAGTTCCGGAGGGCCTGTCGCGGCAGGGCGCCCGTTCGGCGGGTCCGGCGTGCGCACGGGGGCGCCCTGCCTTGCCAAGGCTGCATTGGCGGAGGACTGTGTTCCGTTGCGCGCCACCGTCATTCTCCTCCAGGATGACAAGCCCGTCAGCCAGTTCGCCGCCGACGGCGAGCAGCCGGTGGTCGTCGGCCGCAGCGCCGACAGCGTGATCCAGATCCACGACGCGAAGATCTCGCGCCACCACTGCGAGATCCGCTCCACCCCCGACGGCTACTTCGTGCGCGACCTGGGCTCGAAGAACGGCACGTTCGTCAACGGCGCCCGCATCGCCGAGGCGCGCCTGCGGAACGGCGACCGCATCCAGGCCGGCCTCGCGCACCTGCTGTTCCGCTGCGAGACGCCCGAGCTGGCGGAGCCCGAACCCCAGGTGGCCCCGCCCCACCTGTGCGCCGCGTGCGGGCGGACGATTCCGCTCGACGCCCTCGGCGCCGCCCGGCAGACGCAGAGCCGCGTCTACTGCGGCGCCTGCGTCGCGGCCTGCCCGCTCCTGGGGCTCGTCATCGGGCGCTACGAGATCGTCCAGCCCATTGGCAAGGGCTCGATCGGAGCCGTGTTCAAGGCCGACCAACTCTCGATGGGGCGCCTGGTGGCCCTCAAGATCCTCTACGAGGGGCTCACCGCCGACGCCGACGCCATCGGCCGCTTCCTGCGCGACGCCCGGACCAGCGGCCAGATCTCGCACCCCAACATCATCCGCATCTACGACATGAACCAGGCCGAGGGCCGCTACTTCATCTCGATGGAATACGCCCAGGGCGGCGACCTCGGCACGCTCCTCCAGCGCCAGGGCCCGCTCCCCGTCAAGCACGTGGTCGAATACGCCGCCTCCGCCTGCGCCGCCCTCGCCCACGCGCACGCCGCCGGCATCGTCCACCGCAACATCAAGCCCAGCAACCTCCTTCTCACCCGCGACGGCATCCTGAAGCTCGCGGACCTGGGCCTGGCCAAGAGTCTCCACGTCGCCGGCCTCAGCACCCTCAGTTCCACCAGCTCGGCCATCGGCGCCGCGCTCTACATGGCGCCCGAACAGGTCGCCGACGTCGCGGCCTCCGACGCCCGGGGCGACATCTACGCGCTCGGCGTCACGGCCTACCGTCTCCTCACCGGCGAGTTCCCCCACCAGGTCACCTCCATCACCGAGCTGGTGCGGCTCTTCCACGCCCAGAAGATCCGGCCCATCCGCTCGTTCCGCGACGACTGCTCCGCCGAGCTCGACGCCGCCGTGACCCGCGCCATGAACCCCGAGCCCGCTCGCCGCTTCCAGACCGCCGACGAGTTCTGCAACGCCATCCGCGCCGCCAAGCACTGAGATAGTTTCGAGACGCCTCGCCACGCAATGCGGTTGACAAGTCGCTCCGCATGGGCATAATGATGAGGAACAGGCTGCGGCGGCCCCGCGCGTCGGGTGTGGGGAGCGGCACCCACCACGTCCACGCCCACGGGAGACGTATGAGATGATGGACGGCGTAGGCCGGGCGAGGCGGCACCTTCACGTGGCCCTGGTCTACAATGCGGACAGGGACTGCGCGCCCGAGCGCCCCGAGGACCGCGGTAGCACCAATGACCTGCGGGTGATGATCCGCGCCATGGCGCGCGCCCTCCGCAACGTCGGCTACCGCGTCTCCGTCCTGCCCCTGGCCCGCGACCTGTTCGCGTTCCAGCACAAGCTGCGGCGCCTCGGCCCCGACGTCGTGTTCAACCAGTACGACGACGTGGTGCACGGGGCGCTCTACGAGATGCGGGTGCCCGCCCTCGTGCGCATGATGGGCTTCCCCGTCACCGGCTCGCCCGCCCTTGCCATCGGCCTCACCCGCTACAAGTACATGACCGCCAGCCTCCTCCAGGGCGTGGGCATCCGCGTGCCCCCCTGCACCCAGCTCCTCGAGCGGGTGAGCGAGGTGGACCGCCATCGCTGGCAGTTCCCGCTCTTCGTCCAGCCCGGCCAGGAGCACGCGAGCATCGGCGTCGCGCGCGACTCGGTCGTGCACTCCAAGACCGCCCTCCGCGCCAAGATCCGCGAGATCATCCGCGAATACCACCAGCCCGTCCTTGCCCAGGCCTTCCTGCCCGGCCGTGAGTTCAACGTCGGCATCCTCGGCGGCCGGCGCCTGCGCGTCCTCCCCCTTGCCGAGGTGGACTATTCGCAGGTCCCCCCCCACATCCCGCGCATCCTGTCCTATGCCGCCAAGTGGATCGAGACCGCCGAGGAGTATGGCACGACGTCGGTCACCTGCCCCGCGGTCGTCGAGCCCGACCTGGCCCGTGAGGTCAGCGCTCTGGCCCTCCGCGCCTTCCGCGCCGTCGGGGCCTGGGGCTATGGGCGGGTGGACATTCGTTGCGATGCCGACGGCCGTCCCTGTGTGCTCGAGGTCAACTGCAACGCCTGCCTCGAGGACGGCCACGGCCTGGCCCGCCAGGCCGACCGCGCCGGCATCTCGCACCCGCGCCTGCTCCAGATGGTTGTGAAGTCCGCCTTCGAAGGCCCGCCCTACGACCTCGACATCCCCATGATCTGAGACTACCCCATCAGCCTTCCCGTATAGGCGAATTCCATGGCCAGCGCGGCCACCATGGCCGCAACGTCCATCAGCTTGCGACCCCTCTGGCGCGCCCGGAAGCGCAGGCGCAACGCCTGCGCCCGGTCCTCCAGCTTCTGGAGAATCGTTGTGGCCTCCTGCTCGTCGAGGGGGGACCAGCGCACCATGCGCTCGAGCAGGTCGTCGTGATGCTTCCGCAGGAGCTGGCGGGCCGGCAGCGTGGAGTTGCCCCGCAGCGGCGGGAACACGGCCCGCAGCCGGTCGTCCACGTAGCCCTGGGCCGCGGCCCGAAACTGCTCGGCCCGCTGCCCGTAGTGCTCCGCCAGCACCATGTCCATCTGCCCGATGGGATGGAAGAGCTTGCCACCCGTCCGCACCGGCTCCCGCCGGCGAATCCGGCCCATCAGCGCGTCCACGTGCTTCAGCTTCGCCAGCGCCGGCCAGGCCCGGTACCTCCGCCGCCAGGCCGAGCGCGGCGTCAGCCACACCGCGAACGTCTCCGCGAAATCCTCGTCGGGGTGCTTCTGCGCATACGTTCGCCCGTAGGGCCTCGAGAAGATGTGGCGGACGAACTGCCGGCTGAACGGCTCGGGCTGAAACGCCTCGCGGTAGGGCCGCGAGAACTGCCCGAACACCTCGGCCCACTCCGCATCCTCCCACAGCCGGTACGCGTAGTTCACCGCGTGCCCCGCCTCGTGCCGCACCAGCATCATCGCCATCTGGTCGTCCTCGAGCTCTCCCGTCTGCTCCTGCTCGATGCGGGCCAGACGCTTGTCGGCTAGGTAGAACGGCACGCCGATCACCGGCACGCGGTCGGGGCAGCCCCAGGTATCGGTGAGATAGAAGGCGGGCCGGAACGCGATGCCCTTGGCGGCGAACTCCCTGTGCAGCCGCCGTACGAACGGTTCGACTGGCGAGCCCTCGATCGTCAGGCCCAGGTCGCACACCCGGGTGTTGAGCAGCTCACAGCGTACCGTTTCCCACGCATTGAACGGAGATGGCTTCCGTGGCGCAGCCATTGGACTACTATGCCTCGCAAGCGAGGGCTCCCTCGTGCCGCACGCCTCTGTGGCCGAGACGCGCTGGGCCCCCTCGTGGCGCTGTTCCGATGAGTCTGATCCACAACCCGGCTCCCGAGCGGGGCGGCTGCGGGCTACCTGCCTCGTGGACCGGCCGCCCCTTCCATCAGCAGTATACGCCGATCCCGCCGGCAGTTCAAGTCGCGCCCTCGACCCGCCCTGGTGCGCCAGGCGATCGGCTGATGCTCTGGGAGCTGATCGCCTGGTCAGGCACTCGGAAGTGCTTGTGAGATAGAGACTTATGAGCCAGCCCTCCATGGGATCACCCGGTCGCGAGGCAGGCCCGATCGCCTCGCGCCCGGGCGGCAGGCCCGCCTCGGTTGACTTCCCGCCCGCCGCGCCGTATCATGGCCCCAGGCGTTCCCTCAACCACTGGTAGGAGGCACGGGCAATGGGCGACACTCACGCGTGGGTCGAAGTCTCCACAGCCGTCCTCGGCCTGCTTCTGCTCGCAGCGGCGCTCGCGTCGGCCGGCGAGGGCGAGGCCAAGGCCAAGGCCCCGGACGTTCCCGTCCGCGGCCTTCACACCTTCGCCCCCGCGAAGAAGGACCTGGCCGCCGCCCTCGACTTCATCCGCGAAGCCCTCCCCAAAGAGGGCGTCAACACCCTCATCATGGAGTTCAACTACGGCTTCAACTTCCAGTCCCGGCCCGACTTCGCCGACCCCGCCGCCCTCGGCAAGGCCGAGGTGGGCCAGATCGCCAAGGCCTGCCAGGAGAAGGGCATCCAACTCATCCCCCAGATCAACTGCCTCGGCCACCAGTCCTGGGCCGCGAACACCGCCAAGCTCCTCACGAAGCACCCCGAATTCGACGAGACCCCCGGCAAGTACCCCAACAACAAGGGCATCTACTGCCGCAGCTACTGCCCCCTCCACCCCGAAGTCCACAAAGTCCTCTTCGACCTCATGGACGAGTTGGCCAAGGCCTGCGAGGCCAAGGCATTCCACGTGGGGATGGACGAGGTGTTCCTCCTGGCCGACCCCGACTGCCCACGCTGCAAGGGCAAGAGCACGGCCGAGCTGTTCGCGGGTGAGGTCAAGACCCTTCACGCCCACCTCAAGCAAATCGGCTGCACGCTGTGGATGTGGGGCGACCGCTTCATTGACGGCAAGGCCACCAAGATCGGCAAGTGGGAGGCCGCCGAGAACGGCACCGCCCCTGGCGTGGACCAGGTGCCGAAGGACATCGTGATCTGCGACTGGCACTACGGCCGGGCGCCCGAGACCCCGCGCTTCTTCGCCGAGAAGGGCTTTCCCGTCGTCGCCTGCCCCTGGCGGAACTCGCAGGTTGCCCGCGCCCAGCTCGCCTTCATCCGCAAGCTCCGCGGCGGCGACGACAAAGCCGTGGCCGACCGCGCCCTTGGCATGGTCCAGACCACCTGGTGTGGCTTCGCCCCCTTCCACGCCGCCTACAAGGCCCAGGTCGGCGGCGCCGCCCCCACCAAGGACGCCCCCGGCGAATCCGCCGCCTGCTTCCGCAGTCTGCTCCAGGCCATGCGCTGAAACCCGGCTTGCGGCGCAGCGGAAGTCTGCTATACTCCACGCCAATGGCTTTGTCGCCCAAGCTACACGCTTGGCAGGGACGGGTCGTTCGGGCAATTCAACTGGAGACGCTCTATGCGGGTTCTCGTGACTGGGGCGAGCGGGCGATTGGGGCCGTTCGTGGTGGCGGAACTGGAGGGGGCGGGGCACGAGCTGGTGCTGATGTCGCGTCGGCGCCCCGCCGCGGCCGACCGCTGGCCGTGGGTGCAGGGCGACATCACGGACTTCGCGGCGTGCCGCAAGGCGACCGAGGGGGTCGAGGCGATTCAGCACTTGGCAGCGCAGCCCGGGCCGACCGATCACCCGGCGATGCGGAAGCAGGCCGAGGAACGCGGCCTGCCCTTCGACCAGACCATGCGCTCGAACACCCTGGGCACCTACTACCTGCTCCGCGCCGCCGTCGAGCGCGGCATCCGCACGTTCGTGATGACGGGCAGCAACTGCGCCCTTGGCCACGGCTTCCGCATCAGCCAGCGCGCCTTCCCCTTCCAGTACCTGCCCGTGGATGAGAAGCACCCCAGCGACGTCGAGGACTCCTACTCCTACAGCAAGCTGGCGGGGGAGGAGCTGCTGGCGAGCTACACGCGGGCGTACGGGATGCGGACCCACGTGGTTCGCGCGGCGGGGATCACGCCGCCCCAGCGGCGGGCCGAGATGGCCGCCCGCATCGGCCCGGCCAGGGGCTGGAACCCGTGGCTCTGGCCGTGGGTGGGGAGCGAGGACGTGGCTTCGGCCCATCGCCTGCTGATGGAGAGGGCCGACGAGATCGAGCCGCACGGGGTCTACTTCTGCAACGCGGACGACTCGACGGCGCTCGAGCCGACGATGGAGCTTCTCGAGCGCTTCAAGCCCGAGCTGGTGCCCCTGGCGAGGGGCATCACCGGCCACCAGAGCCTCATCTCCAACGCCCGCCTGAGGCAAACGGTCGGCTGGGAGCACAAGACCTCGTGGCGGACCGCTTCGAGCCAGACCTGAAACAACAGACGGAGCACGAGACGATGAGCGAACCCATCGGAATGGGCGTGGTGGGCGCGGGGGCGATTGGCATTCGTGCTGCGCTGATGCACCTGTCGCAGCCCGACGTGCAGGACCGCGTGCGCCTGGCGGCGGTGTGCGACCCCGTGCCCGGGCGGGCCAAGGCCGCCGCCGAACGCTACGGCGTCGCCGCCGCCTACGACACCTATGAGGAGCTTCTCGCCGACCCCGCGGTGGACGCCGTGACCCTCTGCTCGCCGATTGGCCTGCACCACGAGCAAGGCGTCGCCGCCATCGAGGCGGGGAAGCACGTGCACTTCAACAAGACGATGGCCACGACGGTCGCCGAGTGCGACGACCTGATGGCCCGCGCGGAGAAGACAGGCGTCCGCCTCGTCGCTTCGCCCGGCATGATGCTCATACCCTTCAACCGCCGCATCCGCAAGCGGATTCTCGGGGGCGACATCGGCCAGCTCACCTGGGCCATCGCCGGCACCTCCCCCGGCAACTACCATCTGAACGAAGAGTTCCGCAAGTGGGACGACGTGCTCACGCAGGTGGACCCGACCTGGTACTTCCGGCGGCCGGGCGGCGGGCCGATGTACGACGTGACGGTCTACTGCCTCCACAATCTCACGGGCATCCTCGGCCCCGCGAAGCGCGTGGCCGCGATGTCGGGCCTCGTCGTGCCGCAGCGCGAGTTCCGCGGCCAGGCGATTCAGTGCGACATGGACGATACGACGTTCCTGCTCGTGGACTTTGGCAACGCGCTCTTCGCCACGGTCTACGGCGCGGCCTTCGGCTCGGTGACGAAGGGCTTCCACCCGAACATCTACGGCACCGCGGGCGCCGTCATCGGCACGGAAGTCAAGGGCGAGCCGATGCAGCTCGAGGGCGACCACGAACCGCACGTCGTCGGCGAGCACGCCAGGCTCCGCGAGTCCCACGTCTTCGAGGACCTGATGCAGCTCGTGGACTGGGTGCGCGACGGCACGCCCTCGATAGCGAACGCCGAGCACGCCCGACACGTGGTTGACATCATCGAGTCGGGCTACCGCTCGGCGGCGACGGGCCGCGTGCAGGGCCTTTGCACCACCTTCGAGCCCCTGAAGCCCGAGGAGTGCGGATGAGCCGGAGACTGCTTGCGTTCCTTCTCGCCGTGCCCTGGCTGTGCCTGGCGGCGAGCCACAAGGACGAACTCAACCCGACGGGCGACCCGATCGGCGGCGGGCCGGGGTATCGCGACATCAAGTCGGGCGACACGGCGGCCTTCGTCGTGGGCACGCGGGAGGAACTGATCGAAGCTCTGCGCAAGGCCGAGGCGGGGGCGGTCATCTTCGTCCGCGACGATGCGACGATCGACATGACCGGCGCCGATGACCAGACAATCCCCGGCGGCGTCACGCTCGCCAGTGGGCGGGGCCGGGGCGGCTCACAGGGGGCGCTCATCTTCTCGAACAGCCTGACGGATGAGGCGAAGTTCATCCCCCTCTTCAAGACGGGTGGCAAGGGGGTGCGGGTCACCGGGCTGCGGCTGCGCGGGCCGTTCGCCGAGGTCGGCGACCACCACTACGACCAGGTGAAGATCGCCAACGGCATCCGCGCCGACCACGAGGGCCTGGTGGTGGACAACTGCGAGCTGTGGGCGTGGGACAAGTGGGCGATTGACCTCGCCGTGGCCGGCGGCGCCCACATTCACCACAACTACATCCATCACACCCGCCGCTGGGGCTACGGCTACGGCGTCTGGGTCCGGGGCGGCGGCAAGGCCCTCATCGAGGCCAACCTGTTCGACTTCTGCCGCCACCACATCGGCTCGGGCTCCCAGGCCACCAGCAGCTACGAGGCGCGCTACAACGTCTGCCTCTACCACGACGTCCAGCCCTCGTTCGACCGCCACGGCAACGCGGCGAAGGCGGGCGCCTCGACCCTCATCCACCACAACGAGTTCCGCAACCCCGACGTGGCGGCGATTCTCCTCCGCGGCACGCCGCTCGAGGAGGCCCGCTTCCACCACAACTGGTTCTGGCACGCGAGCCAGGGCGCAGCCATCCCGCTCCGCGAGGCCGTGAAGGGCAACGTGCACATCCACGACAACCATTTCGGCCCGCTCTCCGCCGCGTGCCATCCCGTGGCGGCAGGCACGGCGACCCCTGCCACCGGCCCGGCGCCCCTCGCCGTGGCCTTCGACGCTTCGGGCAGCCGCGACAGCGAAGGCGGCCAGATCGTCCGCTACCTGTGGAACTTCGCCGACACGCCCGATGCCGTCGGCCCCGAGGCTCACGAGCCGACTGCCCGCTACACGTTCAGTGACCCGGGCCGCTATCTTGTCGCGCTCACCGTCTCGAACGAGAGGGGCGTGCCCGGCACCACGTGGATTCCCGTCACCGTGACCCCGCCGAAGGGCGGCTGCGTGCTGAGCGCGTGGGTGAAGGACAGCTACTACGGGCCGCTCAAGGGCCACTACCGCAAGCAGGCGCTGATTGACGGCGAAGCGGTCTGGGAGGATGACGCCGAGGGCGACGAGGGCGGCTGGCAGCACCTCGTCCTCGACGTAGGCAAGCACGTCGAGGGCAAGAAGGAGGTGGAGCTTGCCTTCCGCCTGCGCGCCGACGCTGACATCACGGAACCCGCCAGGCAGATCGTCGAGTGCTTCTTCTACGTGGACGACGTCCACCTCTTCGGGGGCCGCGTGCGGAACGGCGACTTCGAGGCCGAGGGCGGCTGGTCCTTCGCGAAAGAGCCGGCCGGCGACGACGGGTTCCGCCTGTTCACGCCGAGCCTCTGGTCCGGCGAGGCCCGCAGCGGCAAGCGCGGCTGCGTCCTCGGCAACGGCTACGGCAGGACGATCCGCCGCGGCGCCTGGACGCAGGTCAGCCAGAAGATTGCTGTCGGGCCGGAGTAGCTCGGGTCGGTTGCACGCCTGTTGCAGGAGGACAAGCAATGGGAGCCTGGACGCTGGGCACGGCGGCGCTGTGCCTGGTTCTGGCGGGCATTGGAGTGGCCGGCGAGAAAGGGGAGACGGTGTTCAAGCTCTTCCCCATCGGAACGGTCGAGCGCGCGGAGGGGAAGACGTACCTGGTGGTGCAGGAGAAGTTCGCCCCGGGGCTGCTGGGGCTGGACGGCTTCTCGCACGTGGTGGTGCTCTACTGGTTCGACAAGAACGACACGCCGGAGAAGCGAAGCATTCTCCAGGTGCACCCGCGCGGCAATGCGGCGAACCCGCTGACAGGCGTCTTCGCGTGCCGGGCGCCCGTGCGGCCCAATCTCGTCGCCCTCTCCGTGGCCAGGATCGTCGCGGTCGAGAGGAACCGGGTGCAGGTGGCGGACATTGATGCCTTCGACCACACACCGATCCTCGACCTCAAGCCCTTCATCCCCGCCGACAACCCGACGCAGGGCGTTCGCCTGCCCGACTGGGCGACGAAGGGGAAGGGCGAGAAGTAGGGGGGCTGCCCAGTCCGATTGGTGCGACATGCCCGATCCCGCGCGTCGCGTAGCCGCCGGATCGGGCATTTGACTCTGCCCGTCCCCGCCCTAGAATGGTGGGCGGAGGCGAGCAAGGGAACTCAATGGCCCAGACGAAGAAGCTGTTCTCCAGCGACGACCTGCCCGAGGCCGCCACCCCGGCCATGCGGCAGTACGCCCGCTTCAAGAAACAGCACCCGGAGTCCATCCTGCTCTTCCGGATGGGCGACTTCTACGAGACCTTCTACGACGATGCGAAGACGGTCTCGCGGGTGTGCGGGCTGACGCTCACGTCGCGGCAGCACGGGGCGGGGGCCGTGCCGCTGGCGGGCTTCCCCTACCACGCGATTGACACCTATCTCAAGCGCCTCATCGTCGCGGGCCACAAGGTGGCCGTCTGCGACCAGGTGCAGGACCCCCGCGAGGCGAAGGGGGTCGTGGACCGCGACGTGACCCGCGTGGTGACGCCCGGCACGCTCACCGAGGAGTCGCTGCTCGACGCGAAGTCGAACAATTTCCTCGCGGCCATCGCGCCCTTCGGCAAGCACTACGGCATCGCGTGGGTGGACCTCTCGACTGGCCGGTTCCTCGTCCAGGAGGTCGAGCCCGGGCAACTGCTCGACGAGTTGGGCCGCATCGGCGCCGCCGAATGCCTCGTGCCCGACGGCCAGTACCGCACCGAGGACAGCGTGCTCGAGCCGCTCCGTCCCGTGCTGCACGCCCACTGGACGCCGCGGCCCGACTGGGCGTTCGACCCCACGAGCGGCCGCAAGACGCTCCTGGAGCACTTCGGCGTGGCGTCGCTCGATGGCTTCGGCTGCCAGGGCCTCAAGACGGGTCTCGGCGCCGCGGGGGCCGTGCTCGACTACCTTCAGGAGACCCAGCGCGGCAGCCTCGGCAACCTCACGAAGATCGAGCGATTCGTCCGCACCGACCACCTCATCCTCGACAAGGCGACACAGGCGAGCCTCGAGCTGGTCGAGACCCTGCGGACGCGGCGGCAGGACGCCACGCTGCTGGGCGTGCTGGACGCGACGGTGACGCCGATGGGCGGCCGCCTGTTCCGCCAATTGCTCCTCTACCCGCTCCGCGACGTGGCGGGAATCCTGCGACGCCAGGGGGCAGTGGCCGAACTCGTCGGCCAGCCGCTGCTCCGCGACGAGTTGCGGGCGACGCTGCGGGGCGTGCAGGACATCGAGCGGCTGGCCGCGAAGGTCGCCTATCGCCGGGCGAACCCGCGCGACCTCGTGGGCCTGAAGCAATCGGCGACGGCGCTCCCCGCCCTCAAGGCCCGCCTGGCGGCCTGCGCCTGCCCGCTCCTGGCCGAGACGCACGCGCAACTGGACACGCTGGACGACCTCCGCGAGCTGATCGAGCGAAGCATCGTGGCCGACCCGCCAACCTCGCTGACCGACGGCGGCATCATCCGCCCCGGCTACGACGCGAAGCTCGACGAGGAGCGCTCGATCGCCCGCGACGGCAAGAGCTGGCTCGCCCGCTTCCAGGCCGAGGAGATCCGCCGCACAGGCATCGAGTCCCTCAAGGTCGGCTACAACCGCGTCTTCGGCTACTACATCGAGATCACCAACGTCCACGCCCAGAAGGTCCCCGCCGACTACAGCCGCAAGCAGACGCTCAAGAACGCCGAACGCTACATCACGCCGGAGCTGAAGACATGGGAGGAGAAGATCGTCGGGGCCGACGAGCGGGCGAAGGAGCTGGAGTACGACCTCTTCGTCGCCCTCCGCGACCAGGTGGCCGCCGAGGTCGAACGCCTCCAGCGCGTGGGCAACCTGGTGGCGCAGGTGGACTGCTTTACCTCGCTCGCCCACGTGGCCGCCGAACGGGGCTACTGCCAGCCCGAGGTCGCCGACGACCTGGTGATCCAGATCGAGGAGGGGCGGCACCCCGTGCTCGAGGTCACGCTCGAGGCCGGCCGCTTCGTCCCCAACGACGTGTTGCTCGACGGCGAGGCCAACCGCCTGGCCGTCATCACGGGGCCGAACATGGCCGGCAAGTCCACCTACATCCGCCAGGTCGCCCTCCTCGTGCTGATGGCCCAGATGGGCAGCTTTCTGCCCGCGAAAAAGGCCCACATCGGCGTGGCCGACCGCATCTTCACCCGCGTCGGCGCGAGCGACGAGCTGGCCCGCGGCCAGAGCACGTTCATGGTCGAGATGATCGAGACGGCCAATATCCTCAACAACGCCTCGCCCCGCAGCCTCCTCATCCTCGATGAGGTGGGGCGGGGCACCAGCACCTTCGACGGCGTCTCGATTGCCTGGGCCGTGAGCGAGTTCCTGCACGAACACGTCGGCGCCCGCACCCTCTTCGCCACCCACTACCACGAGCTCACCGAGCTGGCCCTGCTCCTCGGCGGCGTGAGGAACTACAACATCGCCGTCCGCGAGTGGAAGGACGAGATCATCTTCCTCCACAAGATCGTCGAAGGCGGCACGGACAAGAGCTACGGCATCCACGTCGCCCGGCTGGCCGGCATCCCGCGGAAGGTCGTCGAGCGGGCGAAAGTCATCCTGGCGAATCTGGAGGCCGCCTCGCTCACGCCCAACGACAAGCCGCGCTTCGCCCCGACGCTCGACGAGGTGGGCGCCAACCCCAAGGAACTCCAGCTCACCCTCTTCGGCTCCTTGCACGCCGAGACCATCGAGGAGCTAAAGCGCCTGGAAACCGACAACCTCACCCCCCTGGATGCCTTGGCGACACTTCAGCGCCTCCAGCGAGGTGTCCTGAAGCGGGAGGGGGCGCCGAAGCGTCGGAAGTAGAGTCATTCGCCTGCGTTGCGCCGGGCGGCGAAAAAGGGTAGAATCTCCGCAGATTTGCTGGTTATCCAGCCTGGAGAGTGACGTGAAGCTCGTCGTCGAGCGCTCGGCCCTGGGCGGCAGCGTGCGTGTCCCGGGGTCGAAGTCGCACACCATTCGCGCCGTGGTCATCGCCTCGCTGGCCGAGGGGGTGTCCACCATCCGCCAGCCGCTGGACTCCTTGGACACCCTGGCCTGCGTGCGGGTGTGCCAGGGCCTGGGCGCCCGTATCGAACTGGGCGAGACCTGGCAGGTGGTCGGGACGGGCGGGAAGCTGGCCACGCCGAGCCAGGTGCTCGACGTGGGAAACTCGGGGACGACGCTCTACGTGACCCTGAGCATGGCGGCGCTGGGGCGCGGCTGGTCGGTCTTCACGGGCGACGAGCAGACCTGCCGCCGCCCCGCCGGGCCGCTGCTCGACGCGCTGCTGGTGCTGGGGGCCGACGCCTTTTCGACGCGGGGGAACGGCTGCGCGCCCATCGTCATTCGCGGGCCGCTCCAGGGCGGGCGCGTGGCCATCGAGTGCCCCACGTCGCAATACCTCACGAGCCTGCTCCTCAACTGTCCGCTCGGCGAGGGCGACACGACGATTGAGGTGCCGCTGCTCCACGAGCAGCCCTACGCGGAGATGACGCTGGGCTGGCTCGACCGCCAGGGCATCCGCTGCGAGCGCGAGGGCCTCAAGCGCTTCCGCGTGCCCGGCGGCCAGGCCTACAAGCCTTTCGACCTGGCCATCCCCGCCGACTTCTCGTCGGCCACCTTCTTCCTGTGCGCCGCGGCCATCACGGGGGCGGACGTGACGCTTCTCGGCCTCGACCGCGAGGACACGCAGGGCGACAAGGCGGTGCTCGACTACCTGGCCGCGATGGGCGCCCAGGTCGAGTGGCTGCCCGACGGCGTCCGCATCCGCGGCGGCGAGCTGAAGGGCGGCGAGTTCGACCTCAACGCGACGCCCGATGCCCTGCCCGCGATGGCCGTGGCCGCCTGCTTCGCCTCGGGCGTGACACGTCTCGTGAATGTGCCGCAGGCGCGCATCAAGGAAACCGACCGCCTCGCCGTGATGCACCAGGAGCTGGCGAAGATGGGCGCGCGGGTGATGGAGCTGCCCGACGGCCTGGTGATTCGCGGCGGCGGGCTCCAGGGCGCCGTGGTGGACGGCCATGCCGACCATCGCGTGGTCATGGCCCTCGCCGTGGCCGGCTTGGGCGCCGAAGGCCGCACCGAGATCACCACCGCCGAGGCGGCTGCCGTGACGTTCCCCAACTTCGTTGACCTGATGACCGGCCTGGGGGCGCGAATCGAGCAACGGTAGGGCGTGCATGCTTGCATGCCGAATCTCGACGACGACGACGAGGACGATTGGGTGAGCCTGACCTGGGAAGAGGAGAATCGGCCGGTGGACCTGCACGTCCACACAACGGCCAGCGACGGCGACGTGAGCCCGAGCGGCTGCGTGGACGAGGCGAAGCGCCTGGGGCTGGCGGCCATTGCCATCACCGACCACGATACCCTGGCCGGCAACGCCGAGGCCGAAGCCCGCGGCAGGGAGACCGGCATCGAGGTCGTCCCAGGCGTCGAGATCAGCATCCAGCACGACGCGCTCGCGGTCCACATGCTCGGCTACTACCCGGAACCGGGGACAACGGCACTCGACGACATCCTGGGGGGTCTGCGGGAGCATCGGGACGAGCGGAACTCGCGGATCCTGGCGCGCCTGGCCGAGCTGGGTTGCCCCATTGACCATGAGGAACTTGCAGCCGAGGCCGGCGGCGACGTGGTCGGTCGCCCGCACATCGCCGCCCTGATGGTGCGCAAGGGCTATGTCCGCGGCCTCAACGAGGCGTTCGACCGCTACCTCGCGAGGGGGGCGGCCGCCTACGTGGCGCGGGACAAGCCGACGGCCGACGCGGCCATCCGCGCGATCCTGGCGGCCCGGGCCGTGCCCGTCCTCGCCCATCCCGCCGCGATGGGCGCGCGGGGCGACGGCGAGGTGGAGGCCCTGGTTGCGGCCCTCAAGGAGATGGGCCTCCGCGGCATCGAGGCGTGCTACCACACCTACGGCCCCGGGCAGATCGCAGTGTGCCTGGGGCTCGCGCGCCGCTATGACCTGTTGGTCACCGGGGGCACCGACTACCACGGCCTCTGGAAGCCCGAGATTCAGATGGGCCGCGGCCCCGGCGGCATGCACGTGCCCTATCGCCTGCTGGCGCTGCTCAAGGCGGAGCGCGAGAGGCTGTGAGGAGATCTGAAATCGGCAATCGGCAATCGGGAATCGAAAACGCCCGCGTGCTTGTGACGGGGGGAGGCGGCTACGTGGGGAGCCACGTGGTCCTGGCCCTGCTCGACGCGGGCGTCGCGCCCGTGGTGCTCGACAACTTCGAGGCCGGCTACCGCGACGCCATCGCGCCGGGCGCCGAGGTCGTGGAGGGCGACATTCGCAGCGCCGACGACGTGGCCCGCGCCTTCGAGCGCGGCCCGTTCGGGGCCGTCCTCCACTTCGCCGGCCTGGCCAACGTGCCGCAGTCGTTCGAAGACCCCGAGAAATGCTATGCCGCGAACCTCACGGGCGGCCTGAACCTGCTCGCCGCCGCACGCCGCAATGGGGTCAAAGCGTTCGTCTTCTCCTCGTCGGCAGCCGTCTACGGCCCGCCCGAACGGACGCCCATCCCCGAGGACCACCCGCAGAATCCCATCAGCCCCTACGGCTTCACCAAGGCCGCCTTCGAGCGGGTGCTGCGGGACTTCGATGCCGCCTACGGCATCCGCTCGATCGCGCTCCGCTACTTCAACGCCGCGGGCGCCGACCCCGCCGGCCGCGCGGGCGAGCGCCACGATCCCGAGACCCACCTCACCCCCATCGTGCTCCAGCACCTGAGGGGCAAGAGGCCGCGCATCAAGGTCTTCGGCACCGATTACCCGACTCCCGACGGCAGTTGCATTCGCGACTACATCCACGTGAGCGACCTGGCCGAAGCCCACGTGCTGGCGGTGAGGGCGCTGGCCGATGGCGCCCCGACGACCGCGCTGAACCTCGGCGTGGGCCGCGGCTACTCCGTACGGGAGGTCATCGCCACAGCCGAGAGGGTGACAGGCCTGAAGGCCAACGTGGTGGAGGAGGGGCGTCGGGCCGGCGACCCGCCCGTGCTCGTGGCCGACGCCAGTCGCGCGAACAGCGTGCTGGGCTGGACGCCGAAGCGGGCCTCGCTCGAAACCATCATCGCCGACGCGTGGCGGTGGGAATCGCGGCACTGACAGGAGCCCATGATGGCCGATGAGTTTTTCGTTCACCCGACCGCCGTGGTTGACCAGCCCTGCCGGATCGGGAAAGGCACCAAGGTGTGGCACTTCGCCCACGTGTGCGCGAATGCCGAGATCGGCGAGCGCTGCGTCCTCGGTCAGAACGTCTTCGTTGCCAGCCACGTGAGAATCGGCAACAACTGCAAGATCCAGAACAACGTGGCCGTCTACGAGAAGGTGACGCTCGAGGACGACGTCTTCTGCGGCCCCTCGATGGTGTTCACCAACGTGATGAACCCGCGCTCGGCCTTCCCGCGCGACCGCGAGACGGGCTTCCTGCCCACCCTGGTGAAGCGGGGCGCCACGATTGGCGCCAACGCCACCATCGTGTGCGGCAGCACCATCGGTGAACACGCCTTCATCGGCGCCGGATCGGTCGTGACGAAGGACGTGCCGCCCTATGCGATGGTCTACGGCGTGCCCGCCCGCCAGCGCGGCTGGATGTGCGAGTGCGGCGAGAAGCTGGAGTTCGTGAACGGCCGCGCCCGGTGCGAGAAGCAGGGGACGGAATACGTCCTTGAGAATGGCGTAGTCCGCCCCCTGTAGGCGGGGCGTCTCCGCCCCGCGTGGGTTTCGACGACGACGACGAGGACGACGACGAGAACGAGAAAAGGAGAGGAAACGACATGAAGGTTCCACTGCTTGATCTCAAGGTCCAGTATGCGACGATCCGCGACAAGGTGCGCCCCGTGGTGGACGCGGTGATGGACAGCCAGTACTTCATCCTCGGCCCCGAGGTCGAGGCGTTTGAGAAGGAGCTGGCGGCCTACGTGGGCGCGAAGCACGCCATCGGCTGCGCCTCGGGCACCGACGCGATTCTGCTCGCCCTGATGGCCCTGGGCGTGGGGCCGGGCGACGAGGTGGTGACCACGCCCTTCACCTTCTTCGCCACGGCCGGCTGCATCTCGCGCGTGGGCGCAACGCCGGTGTTCGTGGACATCGAGCCCGACACGTTCAACATCAACCCCGAGCTGATCGCAAGGGCCATCACGCCGAAGACCAGGGCCATCCTGCCCGTGCACCTGTTCGGCCAGTGCGCGGACATGGACTCGATCCTGGCCGCGGCGGGCGATGTTCCGGTCATCGAGGATGCGGCCCAGTCGCTGAGCGCGGAGTACAAGGGCAGGAAATCGGGCGTGTTGGCCCGCGTGGCCTGCTTCAGCTTCTTCCCGAGCAAGAACCTCGGCGGCTTCGGCGACGGCGGCGCCGTGACCACCGACGATTCGGCCCTCGCCGAGAGGATCACCACCCTCCGCGTCCACGGGGGCCGGCAGCGCTACTACCACGACGAGGTGGGCATCAACAGCCGCCTCGACGCCCTTCAGGCCGCCGTCCTCCGCGTGAAGCTGCCCCATCTCGACCAGTGGAGCGACCGGCGAGCCGCCAACGCCCGCCGCTACGACGAGATGCTTGCCGGGGCCAAGGTCGTGACGCCCGTGGCAAGACCCTACGGCCGCCACGTGTTCAACCAGTACACGGTTCGCGCGGCGAATCGCGACGCCCTTCAGAAGCACCTGGCGGCCCGCGAGATCGGCAACGCCATCTACTACCCCGTGCCGCTCCACCTTCAGAAGTGCTACGCGAGCCTGGGCTACAAGGAGGGGGGCCTGCCGGAGGCCGAGCGGGCGTCGCGCGAGGTGCTCTCCATCCCCGTCTACCCCGAGCTCACCGACCAGATGGCCCGCCACGTCGCCGAGTCCATCCGCGAGTTCACGGGGTAGGGCGGGGGGGCGGATGGCGGGGTGAGTGCAAGATGGGAGGAGTGGATGGCTGCCTTGGCGGCCATCCACCCATCCACCTGCCTATGACCCTATCCCCGTCTCTTGCAGCGTTTGCTTGAAGATGTCGAGCTGCGTTTGCAGGCGGTCGAGGAGGTGGGCGCAGGGGCCGTTGGGGCCTTGGCGCGCGGCGTCCTCGAGGTCGCGTGCGGCCCTGTGGACGCCGACGGCGCAGATCGTGCCGGCGGCGCCCTTGAGGGTGTGCGCGGCGCGGCGCAGGCCCTCGGGGTCGCCGCGCTCGAGGGCGGAGCGGGCCTCGGCCAGCCGCCTCGGGCAATCCTCGAGGAAGATGCCCGCGACCTCGCGGAAGAGGTCGGCGTCGCCGCCGACGACCCGCAGCGCCGCGTGCCGGTCGAAGACCGGGTTCTCCTGCTGGGCGGGTTCCGGGGGCTGGGGCGGCCTGGGCGCCTCGCCGCCCGCCCCGGCCAGCCGCTCCACGATCTCGATGAGCTGGGCCGGACGGATGGGCTTCGGAATGTAGTCGTCCATGCCCGCCGCCAGGCAGCGTTCGCGGTCGCCCTTGAGGGCGTGCGCGGTCATGGCCACGATCGGAATGTGCCCGCCCGCGGCGCGCTCGCGCTCGCGGATGGTTCGCGTGGCCTCGAAGCCGTCCATCTCCGGCATCTGGACGTCCATCAGCACCAGGTCGAACGACTGGTGTTGGAGCGCGGCGAGGGCCTCCTTGCCGTTCGCGGCGAGGGCCACGGTGTGGCCATGTTTGGCGAGGATGGTGGCGCCGACGCGCTGGTTCACCGGGTTGTCCTCGGCGAACAGGACGCGGAGCCGGCGGCGCGCCTCCTGGAGGCTGTGCCGGGTGACGAGGACGTTCTGTGTGCGCCCCGCGAACCGCGGGTCCATGAGGGCGGCGAGGGTGGCGTAGAGGTCGGCCTGTTTGATGGGCTTCATGAGGTAGGCGGAGATGCCCAGGCGGGTGCACAGGCTCGCATCGCCCCGGCTGCCGGCGGAGGTCAGGAGCACCATCGGCACGCGGGCGTAGTGGGGCAGGCGGCGCGCCCGCTCGGCGAAGTCGAAGCCGGACATCTCGGGCATGTGGGCATCGAGGAGCACGAGCTGGAAGGGGCAGCCCTCGCGCACGGCGCGCGCCAGCGCCTCGAGGGCCTCGGCGCCGCTGGCCGCCTCGTCGGGCACCATGCCCCACGCCCCCGTCACCTCGCGCAGGATGATGCGGTTCGTGGCGTTGTCGTCCACGATCAGCGTGCGAAGGCCCGTGAGGTCGGCCTTCGGCTGGCGCGGCACCAGTTGGGGCTGCGGCGGGGCCAGGGGGAACTCGAGGACGAAGTGGACGGTCGTGCCTTTGGCCACCTGGCTGTCGATCCAGATGCGGCCGCCCATTCGTTCGACCAGTTGCCGGGCGATGGTGGTGCCGAGGCCGGTGCCGCCGTACTTGCGGGTGATCGAGCCGTCGGCCTGCGTGAAGCTCTCGAAGATCTTCTCGAGCTTGTCGGGGGGGATGCCGATCCCCGTGTCGGTCACTCGGAAGTGCAGGGTGCACGAGGCGTTGTCGCCGGCCTCGAGGTCCACGTGGACGACGACCTCGCCCTTCTCGGTGAACTTGACGCCGTTCTGGGTGAGGTTGCTGAGGATCTGGCGGAGGCGCTCGGGGTCGCCGACGAGCGAGGTGGGGATCTCGGGCGGGACGTGGCAGGCCAGCTCGATGCCCTTGCCGTGGGCCTTGGCGGCCAGGGTGTCCATCGTCGTGTCCAGCACCGTGCGCAGGTCGAAGGGGATGCTCTCGAGGTCCAGGCGTCCCGCCTCGATCTTCGAGAAGTCGAGGATGTCGTTGATGATGCCCAGGAGCGCGTTGGCCGAGCTCCTGCCCATTTCGAGATACTCGCGCTGCTCGCGGGTGAGGGGGGTGCCGAGCGTGAGCTCGGTCATGCCGATGATGCCGTTGAGGGGCGTGCGGATCTCGTGGCTCATGTTGGCGAGGAACTGGCTCTTGGCCTGGTTGGCGGCGGTGGCCTCGGTGAGGGCCTCCTCGAGGCGGACGCGGCGGCGCTCGAGCTCCGCGTCCCGGCCCTGGATCTGCGCCAGCATCGCGTTGAAGCCGTCGCACAGGGCGCCGATCTCGTCCTCCGACTCCTTCTCGACCCGCACGGCGTAGTTGCCCTTGGTGGAGACGGTGCGGGCGGCCTCCGCCAGGCGCAGGATGGGAGCGGAGATGACGCGCTGGAGCTTGAGCGACAGGACGATGGCGGCGAGGAGGGACACGAGGAGGACGCCGCCGGCGATGGCCAGGGCGCGCTGAATCCCGGCCTGCACTTCGGCCGTGTGCGCCCGAAGGAGCAGGGTGCCCGCGATGCGGGGTCCCTCGCGGATGGGCCGCGCGACCTCGATGGAGGCGCTCCGGAACACAGGCTTCCCATCCTCGGGAGGCACAATGGGCATGATCGGCGGCGGGTCGGCGGGGTAGGTGGCGAAGACCTCGCCCTTGGGGCCGTAGACGCAGGCGGCCGTGACCAGCGGCTGGCGGCGCAGTGAGGCCAGCAGGTCGGCCGCGGCGGCCCGGTCGTCGAAGGTCAGCGCCGCGGTCACGTTGGCGCCCAGCACGTCGCAGAGGGCCGACAGCGTGCGCACCGTCGAGGAGCGGATCGAGACGATCTCGTTGGCCACGAAGGCCGCCGACGCCGTCAGCAGCGCGAGGGCGCCCATGACCGCCAGCAGCAGCGCGAGCTTGGTGCCGAGGTGCATGTTCCGCAGCCAACGCATTCCGTGACCTCTCTAGAACCGTTTGGTGAGCTGCAGCCGGAAGGTCCGGCCGTCCTGCTCCAGGGCCTCCTGAAGGTGCTCGGTCGAGCCGGGGTCCGCGTAGCGCTTGTCGAAGAGGTTGTAGACGCTCAGCGAGGCGTCCAGTCCCTTGAAGAGGTTGCGCGCGTAGAGGGTGAAGTTGGCGACGCAGAAGCCGGCGACGTGGGCGTCGGCGACCGTGCGGCGACGGCTCGTGTACTGGAGCTCCGCGCTCGCGAAGAGCCTGTCCCGGACCAGCGGCACGCTGACGTTGAGCCGGGCCAGGTGGGCGGGGGAGTTGACCAGGCGCTCGCCCGTCTCCTCGTCCTCGGCCCGCACGAAGGCATAGCCGAGGCGGCCCCGCAGGCCACTCGGCCAGTTCCCCGCCAGCTCGGCTTCCACGCCCCGGGCCCTGGCGCCCCCGGCGTTCTGGAACACCAGGAGGTCGTCGGCCGGGTCCACCTGCTGGGTGACAATGTCCTGCATCGAGTAGGCGAAGGCCGAGGCGGCCAGGCGCAGGTGCTCGGTGAGCCTCTGCTCGAGGACCAGCTCGAACGTGTCTATCGTCTCCGGCTGGAGGCTCGGGTTGGCCTTCTGCGAGTAGCCGTTGTCGTGGTAGTGCATCTCGTAGGCGTTGGGGGCGCGGAAGGCCCGGCCGTACAGGGCCTTGAGCGTGGTGCCCGCGAAGGGGTGGTAGATCAGGGAGACCCTGGGGTTGGTGGTGCCGCCAAAGGTGCTGTACTGGTCGTGGCGCACGCCGGCGATGAGCGTGAGGTTGCGGAGGATGCGAATCTCGTCCTGTAGGAACACGGCACACACGGTCGAACGTGAGCGCTCGTCCAGGTACACGTCGGAGTCCCTGCCCCACAGCGCCTGCTCGAAGTTGTCGCGGTACTCCACGCCCCAGGCAAGGTGGTGCCGGTCGAAGGGCGGGTCGGCGAAGGTGTGGCGGAACACGAGCTCCGCGCCCCACCATTGATCCCTGGTGCGTTCCCTGCTCACCAGCACGCCGCCGCCGTCGTCCTCATAGGCGTACTGCCCGGCGTAGCCGGCGTAGTCATAGTACAGGCGGGCCTGGACGTTGAGGTGCTCGGTGAGGTCGCGCTGCCACTTGAGGTCGAGGTAGCCGCGCTCGTCGGTGGTCCGCGTGCGGCGGTCGTTGAACCGGGTCTCCCAGGCGGCGGTGGGGATGCCCTTCTCCCGCGACACGTAGGCGGCCTGGAGGGTGACCTCGCCGAGGGTGAGCGCGGCGAAGACGTTGCCGTAGCGGTCGTCGTCGCAGTTCCGTGCCACGCCGTGGTTGGTGGCGGGGTCGTCGTATTCGCGGTAGTAGAGGCTCCGCGGCCCGGCGCTGTCGTAGGCGGAGGCGGAGAAGAGGGCATCGCCCTCGCTGCCGATGCGGGTGCCGAGGGTGAGCCTGGCCTTGCCGGTGCCGAAGCTGGCGGCCTCGGCGGCGAGCTCGGCGCCCTGGAGGTCCTTGCCCCGCTTCGTGACGACGTTGACCACGCCGAGGAGCGCGTTGCTGCCGTAGAGCGCCGAGCCGGGGCCGCGGATCACCTCGACCCGCTCGATGAGCGCCACGTCGGGGATGCCATACGTGCCGATCGGCGGCGAATCGTAGATGTTGTCGTTCACCCGGTGGCCGTCCACGAGCACCAGCACGCGCGAGTCGTAGTCGCCCGGGCGGCTGAAGCCGCGGACGCCGAGGTGGTGGTAGTTGCGGTCGTAGGTGCTGTAGCAGCCGGGCACGCTGGCCACGATGTCGGCCAGGGTGCGGTAGCCGTACCGGCGAATGTCGGCCGCGGTGATGATGGACACCGCGGCGGGGGCCTCGCACACCCTCTGCTCGTGGCGCGCAGCGGCGTAGACCGTGTTGACCTGGACGTTCATCAACTGGTCCAGGCTCAGGTCGGCCAGTTTCGCGGCGAGCTCCCGGTCGTTCCTGGGCTTCTCTGCCTCGGCCGCCTCGACCGCAGTGGCCAGGAGGCAACAGACGGCAAGCCACTGGTGCGCGCGGCGGGGGAGGGTGCTGCACATGCTACGACCCTCCCATTCCCGGCTCGACGATTCGGGCGAGCCGCAGGAGCTTCGAGCTGATCTTCAAACCGGCACGCTGCGCGGCCCCGGCGTTGACCTCGAAGCGCACCTTATTGCTCTCGATGAAGAAGTTGACGTGGACCCCTCGCGCCGCGGCGGTCTGCGTGTCCGCGGCGAGGAGGGTGGGGGAGCCGCCGAGCTTCTGAAGCACGGGGCCCAGGCGCTCCGCCTCCGACGCGCTGATGAACAGGATGTGGCACGGCGTGCAATCGTCCACCGTGTGGAAGCGCCGCACGACCACCTGCCTGCCGTCCACCGACTTCGCCTTGGCCAGCTCGTCGAGCATCGCCCCAAAGGGGTCGGCCCCGAGCACGCCGATGACGAGCGCCTTGCCGGCCCCCATCGGCGCGCCGGGCGGCCAAGTGACGTAGCTGGCGAAGTGGTAGAGGAAGGCCGCCTTGATCGCGTACTCGCGCTCCGTGGCCTCCCCGGCCAGGAGCGGCCCGTTCGCCTGGCCCGCCACGAGCAGCGCGACGGCCCACGCGCCGCTCCTGCGGCGCCGCGGGCGCCAAGCGCCGAGAAGATCTGTGCCTGTCGGCTCTCTGGGCGTCAAAGCGGCGGCCCATCCCCTCCGACGTGGGAAGCTGGCTACATGACGGCGTGACGGGAGAAGCAAAGCACGTGCCGATGCCCGGGCCGCCCAAGCGGGGAACGACTGTCGCCTGGGGCCACAGCGCCATAAATGTCTGGTGGAACGGTGGTTCGGCTTAACTGCCCCGCTCTGCGGCGGCACATGCGCTCGCCGGACCGGGGCGCTATTGGGGGGAGGATGGCCGGTGCCGGCGCGGCCGGCGTCCCGGCTATGGTGCGCCGCGCCATACAGCGCGCGCTATGATCTACGGGGTCACACGTCTCCCACTGGGGAGAGGCCCCTGGGGGCAGGGGCCTCTCCCGGGAGGGTGGGCTAGCGCCGGGGCTTGACGACGACGAAGTGCTTCGAGCCGTCGCGCTTGCGGATGAGGAGCAGGATGGACTTCGACAAGTCGGCCTTGGCGAGGGCGCGGTTGAACGCCACCACGCTGTCCGTGGGCTGCTGGGCGACCTCCTGGATGAGGTCCCCCTCGGCGACGGGCGTGGGCCGGGCCGCGGCCGCGGGCCCCGCGGCGTCCACCTGGGTCACCACGACGCCCTTCTCGCCCTTGTGGCCCAGCTCCTCGGCCAGCTCGGGAGTGAGGTCCTGCACCGTGAGGCCGAGCGTGCGGTTCAGCGCGCCGCGCGAGCGCACCGTCGCCGTGTCCTCGGGTTGCTCGGTGAGGGTGACCTTCAGGTTCAACGTCTCCTTGCCCCGAAGGACCTTGACGGGCACGGTCGTGCCGACCTTCGCCTTCGCGACGATCTCGCGGAACTTCTCGCCGTCGGCGATCTTCTGGCCGTCGAACTCCAGGAGGATGTCCCCCTCCTTGATCCCTGCCTTGTCGGCGGGGTCGCCGGGGACGATCTGGTTCACCTGCACGCCGTGGTCGAGCTTGAGGGCCTCGGCGACCTCTTTGTCGAGGGGGCTGAAGACGATGCCGAGCCAGGCGCGGGTGACCTTGCCCTTCTCGAGCAACTCCTCCATCACGACCTTGGCCATGTTGATGGGGATGGAGAGGCCGACGCCGGAGAACACGCCGCTGGGGGTGACGATCATGGTGTTGATGCCGATGACCTCGCCCTTGAGGTTGATGAGGGGTCCGCCGCTGTTGCCGGGGTTGATCGCGGCGTCCACCTGAATGTAGTTCTCATACGTGTCGCGCCGGAAGCCCCGGCGGCCCTTGGCGCTCACGTGGCCGATGGTGACGGTTTGCTCGAGGCCGAAGGGGCTGCCGATGGCGAGGCACATCTCGCCGGGCTGCACGATCTCGGAGTTGCCGAGCTTGGCCACGGGCAGGTTGGGCCCGGAGATCTCGAGCGCCGCGATGTCGGTCTTGGGGTCGGAGCCGCGGAGCTTGGCGTCGAACTCCCGGCCGTCGCTCAGCTTCACCTTCAACTCGTCCTGGCCGCTGGCCACGTGGAAGTTGGTGAGGACGACGCCCGTCCTCCCATCGGCCCGCACGATCACGCCGGACCCCTGGCCCGGCCTGCGGAACTCGCGCGGCGACTGGCGGAGGTCCCGCGGCGAGTCGGGGAGGAGGAAGCGGAAGGGGTCGAACTCCGGGTGCTCGCTCATCCGCACGACCTTCATCGTGTACACCGTCACCACGCTGGGCTTCACCCGGGCCGCGAGGGCAGCGAGGGCCTGCGACTGGCGCTCCAGGGCGTCCAGCTCCTTGTTCACCTCCTCGTCGTTCAGCTTCGGCGCCGCCGGCAGACTCTGCACCCAGTCGAGCGACACCGAAATCCCCAGCCCAACCACCACGCCCATCAGAAGGGCGAGGAGGGCACCAGACCTGTTTCTCCACATGGGTCAACTCCTGAGAAAAAAGAGAGAATGTGCAATCACCAATGACCAATCACCGATGACCAATGACCAATGAAGGCCGGGCACAGAGAGTTGGCTCGTTGCTCGTTGGTCATTGGTCACTAATGCTTGGTCATTCAACGCTCCTGCCCCAGATCAACCACCACGTACCGTGCGCCGTCCTTGCCGCGGACGAGCATGAGCACGGTCTTCTCGTTGGCCTTGCGGGCCTCGGCGATGGCGGCCTTGGCCTCGGCCATCGTGGCGACCGGCTTGCGGCCGATCTCCTTGAGCAGCTCGCCGCGGGCGATCGCGGTGGGCCGAGCCTTCGACGCCGGGCTGCCGGCCGCCACATCGGTGACCAGCAGCCCCTTGTCGCCCTCGAAGCCGAACTGGGCCGCGAGCTCGGGCGTGAGGGGCTGGAGCGACAGGCCGAGCTCGAGCTTCTCGCCGCCCTGGGGCAGGGCGGGCGCCTCGGGCGGCACCACGCCCCCGGCCCCTAGCTCGCCGAGGGTAACCTCGAAGATCATCTCCTTGGCGGCCCGGAGGACTTTCAGCGACACGCGGGTGCCGGGCGCCTTGGCGCTCACGAGGCCGCGGAAGGTATCCACGTCCGCCGCGTTCCGGCCGTCGAGCGCGAGAATCACGTCGCCGGCCTCGACGCCGGCCTTGGCCGCCGGCTGCCCCTGGAGCACGCGGGCCACCTGGATGCCGGCGTCAATCTTCAGCCCGCGCAGGGCCTCGGGGTCGAGTGGCTGGAGCACAATGCCGAGCCAGCCGCGACGCACCTTTCCCTCCTTGGCGAGCGCGTGCATCGTCGCCTGCACCGTGTCCACCGGCACCACGGTGGCCAGGCCGCGTCCCTGCCCCGCCCGGCCGGCCGGGGGCAAGGTGATGCCGACGACCTCGCCGCTAAGGTTCACCAAGGGGCCGCCGGCCATGCCCTCGGCCAGCGTGATGTCGGCCTCGAGCACCTGCACGCCTGCCATCTCGCCCTCGCCAGGATGCTTCTTAGTGCTTATGATTCCGATAGTTACGGCGCCGGCCGTTTCGGGGCCGCCGACCGCGAGCACCCAGTCGCCCACCTGGGCGGCGTCGGGCGCGGCAAGCTTCGCCACGGCCAGCTTGGCGTCCCGCACCTCCAGGCAGGCGATGCCGGAGACGGCATCGTCGCCAAGCGGCTTGGCTGCCAGCTGCCGGCCGTCGGGGAGCCGCACGAACACCGCCTCGGCACCGGCCACGAGCGCGTGGGGGGCCGCAACGAGGCCGCGGTCGCCTTCCACCTCGAGGATCAGCCCCGTCCCCTCGGCGGGCTGTTGGCGGAAGAGCCGCTGGATCTGCGGGAGGTTCTCACCGCCGAACGGCAAGATGGGGGGCTGGCCCTCACGGGGCGGGCCTTCGCGTGGCGGCCACTGCCACTCGAAACGCCACTGCCGCGGTTCCCCCGGCCTGCCAGGGCGCCCGAAGGGCCAGTCGGGCATCGCCCGCGGCGCGGCGCCATCGCGTCCCTTCACCTCGATTCCGACCACGGCCGGGCGCACGGCGTCGGCGGCCGCCCGGATGGCCTCAGACAGCGGTCGCTCGGCGGCGCGGGATGTGCTCCCCACCAACGCCATGCCGAGTCCCACGGCCCAAGCAGCGAAGCGTCTGAGCATCTTCCGATCCTCCTGTTCTCAGTCACCCTCCTTCGCACTTCTAGTCGTGCGCTTCCTCTTGCTGCTTCAGGCGTTACATCTTTTTACACTCGAGGCTCCAGGCCTCCAGGTCGAGGTCGGGGAACACGGCGTCGCGCTGCCGCAGTTGCGTCAGGAAGGCCCTGTCCTCGTCGGGCAAGGCTTGCGTGTCGGCATATGCCTCGATGACGCCGAAGAGTCGCTTCAAGTCATCGTAGTGAACGGAGACGCGGTTGCTCGCGTAGTCCCTGGCCGACCAGGTGCTGATGAGGAACTGCCAGTCCGAGCTCTCCAGGAGCAGCAACTCGCGTCCCGCCTGCCGCAGCAGGTCGCCCATCGTGGCGTCGGCCCCCTCTCGGTGGGCGGCCAGGAGGGCGAGGAAGCGCTCCTCGCACTCGTAGATGTGGCGCCAGGTCCACTCCGTCCAGTCGTTCAGCCAGATCCAGTGAAAGCCGCCCTCGCCCCACGAGCCTTCGGGCAGGCCCACGACGCCGCCAGGGGGCTGGGTGGCCAGGTACTCGCTGCACGTCACGAGGCGCACCGTCTGGGCCTGGTGGAGGCGGCGGATGATCTTCTCGATCCACCTTGGGCCTTCGAACCACCAGTGGCCGAAGAGCTCGGCGTCGAAGGGCGCGCACACAACTCCTTGCCCCGCCTGCACTTGCGTGTCGGCGTCCAGGATGCTCTCGACCAGGCCCGCGAAGTGGCCGGCGTGCGACTCCAGGCACTCCTCGATGCGGGCGGGGTCGTACTGCTGCTTGTCGGCCAGGTCCGCCTTGCAGTCGGTCACCCGCCAGTAGCGGTGGCCGCCCGGGTAGTGCTTCTTGTGGAAGTCGAGGTACCAGCCGTCGCCCGGGTAGCCGTGCTCGCCGCTCCACACCTGGAGGGCGGAGCGTGGGTCGCGGACGAAGATGGCCGTGCTGCGCTCGCCCGATGGGTCGGGGCAGACGACATACGTCGTGTGGGGCGAGCGCTCCGTGACTTCGGCCCTGGGCTCGTAGTGTTCGCTGAACTGGCCCCACAGGCGCTTGAGCGCCTCGAAGCGGTCAATGTACACGCCGATCGGCTTCCCGCCCTTCAGCAGGTGAGCGTCTGCGAAGAAGAAGCGGATACCCGCGTCGTGCAGCACCTCCTCGACGCCGAGGCGCTCGATGGCAGGCGTCTTCCCCTCCTTGTCCAGCGGCGAGCGCCAGGCATAGCGGGGGCGGTAGGCGCACTCGGGCAGCCAGATGCCGCGCGGCTCGCGGCCGAAGTGCCGGCGATGCGTCGCAACTGCTGTCCGCACCTGGGCTTGCACGCACTCGTCGCGGCCCAGCAGCGGCAGGTAGCCGTGCGTGGCGCAGCACGTGATCAGCTCGATATGCCCATCGTCCTGGAGCCGCCGAAACGCCCCGATGAGGTCCCTGCCGTAGACGTCCTCGAACTCGCGACGGACCCCCTCGAAGTGCGCCCGCCACGTCCTGGCCAGGTACTCGAGGTGCGGGCGGCCCGTGTCGTGAAACTCCTTCTCGTTCTGCTCGGCGAACTCGACGCGCTGGTCGCAGTAGCCGACGAACTCCTCCTTGAACCCCGCGTCGGCCAGCATCTCGCACAGCACGGGCGTGATGTTGAGCGTAACCTTTGGTGAGATGCCATCTTGCGCCAACCGGCGGAAGGCGTTCAGCAGTGGGATGTAGCACTCGGCCGTTGCCTCGTTCAGCCAATCCGTCCCGTGCGGCCACACGCCGTGGCTCAGCACGTAGGGCAGGTGCGCGTGCAGCACCAGCGCGAAACTCCCCTTCCCGTTCTTTCCCATTGCGCCACAGTCCTTTTCCTGAAACCCCGGTCACGTCACACACAAACCTATCGCGATTATACCAGAACACACGGCGAGCGCGAAACTCCTCGGCCTCTGCGGGGTTTGGCCTCCAGGCCTGCCTGCCGCCGGCTTCCCCAATCGCCGGCATGCCCCCCGCTTCAATCACAGAATGCCAACTGCGTCTCTCAGGGGTTGGCATTCTGAGAACTCCTGGCCGGACGAGGCCGGATCGCCGATCGGCTCACAATGCCAACCGCGGCACAGCGAGCGGCTTGGCATTCTGAGAAAATGCCCCCGGGCAGCCGCCATCGGCACGACCGTCGCCGCAACCCCCATGCGCCCTGACACGCCCTCAGTTTCGGTCTTCGACTTGTCCTAAGCCCCAACGGGGCGAAATGGGATAAGCCCAGGGCGAAGCCCTCATCTTTGCCCACATCTCTGCGGATGGGCGCTCCCAGCCCCGTCAGGGGCGTCAGAAGGTAGCCACGGGCGTGAGCCCGTGGACTGGCCGGCCCACGGTCCAGCCCCCGCAGGGGGCGGCAGAACGCCGGCGGCCAACGCTTCTGCCGCCCCCTGCGGGGGCTGGGCCTTGTACCCGCCCGAACC